>ULTQ01004558.1_pt1 | contig 19165 bp, 16 predicted proteins | sample 1957731 | NCBI WGS metagenome assembly ULTQ01 (sample SAMEA4835738, study PRJEB28245) | human gut metagenome | biome: gut microbiome; material: fecal sample | place: Denmark | collected 2008 | reverse complement strand
AGAGCGTCAGGAGAATATGAGCATTTCAACTCCGTATATGGAGAATAAGCAGGTTATGGTTGCTAAGGCAGACATTGCGGATCAGCTTACATCGGCAGATGCACTTAAGGGTAAGACTGTCGTTGCAGAGAAGAAGTCAGCAGGTGAAGAGGTTGCCCAGAGTGATGAATTCTTTACAAGCGCCGATTATGTTTCAGTTGACTCACAGGCAAAGGCTTTGCTTGAGGTTAAGTCGGGCACAGCTGATGTTGCGGTTATCGACTATGTAATGTCAATCGGTACACTTGCAGAGGGTTCTGATTATTCAGACCTTAAGGTGGTTTCTGACAAGGCTTTCTCTCCTGAACAGTACGGTATCGCACTCCGTAAGGACAGCACAGAAACTCTTGCAAAACTCAATGATGCTATTCAGGCTTGCGCCGACGACGGTTCACTTGAGCAGATTGCAGAAAAATATAATCTTCAGGATTTACTCCTTGTAAAGGCAAAATAATTATGAACCAGTTTATAAATGTTACAAACAGCCTTTTAGAGGGTTTTGGACAAAACTGCCTTATCTTTATAGTGACAATTCTTGCGGCTATGCCGCTTGGACTTATTGTTTCTATGGGTTCAATGTCAAAATTTAAACCGATTAAGTGGATTACAAAAACTTTTGTGTGGATAATCAGAGGCACACCTCTTATGCTCCAACTTTTTGTTGTGTTCTATGTACCACCGCTTATGACAAACGGCGGATTCAATTTTTCAAGAATAAATGCGGCGCTTATAGCATTTATTATTAACTATTCGGCATATTTTTCTGAAATATACCGTGGCGGTATTGAGTCTGTGCCAAAGGGACAGTATGAGGCAGGACAGGTGCTTGGTATGACTAAGCCGCAGATTTTCTTTAAGGTTGTGCTTATGCAGGTTGTAAAGAAAATCACAGCACCGATCGGCAACGAAATTATTACGCTTGTAAAGGATACATCACTTTCAAGCGTTATCGCTATTCCTGAAATTTTGATGATGGCAAAAGACTTCTCAATGCAGGGACTTATTTGGCCGTTGTTCTACTCGGCGGTATTTTACCTTGTGTTCTGCGGTGTTTTAACAATTCTTTTCTCGTTTATAGAGAAAAAGCTCGATTATTACAAAGGTTAAGGAGGGGCAGTTATGTCATTGTTAAGCGTTGAAAATATCCGTAAAAGCTACGGCAAAACTCCCGTCCTGAAAGACATCAGCTTTTCGCTTGAGAAAGGCGAGGTGCTTGCAATTATCGGTTCTTCCGGTTCGGGCAAAACCACACTTTTAAGATGCCTTAATTTTCTTGAAACTCCGCAGAACGGCAAAATCAGTGTAGGGGATAAGGTGCTTTTTGACAGCAATGATTCCGGCAAAAACAGTGAGTCGCAAATTCGCAAAAACAGACTGCATTTCGGACTTGTGTTTCAGTCTTTTAATCTTTTCCCGCAGTACAGCGTAATTGACAATATTATGCTTGCTCCACACCTTGCGGCAAAAGAACAGATAAAGCAGACAGGCGAATATATGGGTGCGAAAAATCATAAAGACGCACAAAAAATTATCCGAGAAACCGCATTGAGCTTGCTCGAAAAAGTGGGACTTTCGGAGAAGAGCGAATCGTATCCCTGTAACCTAAGCGGCGGTCAGCAACAGCGAGTTGCCATTGCAAGAGCGCTTGCTCTTAATCCTGATGTTTTGTGCTTTGACGAGCCTACATCGGCACTTGACCCTGAACTTACAGGCGAGGTGCTCAATGTTATTAGAAGTCTTAAAACTTCTGACAGTACAATGATTGTTGTTACTCATGAGATTGAGTTTGCAAGAGATGTTGCAGATAAAATTATCTTTATGGCTGACGGTGTAATTGCCGAGCAAGGTACACCCGAACAAGTAATCAATAATCCGCAAAATCCGAGAACACAGGCATTTTTATCAAGATTCAATCATTAATCTACCTATTATAAAAACGCTCCGACTGTTTAATTGCAGTCGGAGCGTTTTGCTTTGCAAGTTATTGTTAGTACACGCTTTTGCTTAAATGATTATAAAACATTTTGAACAGAACTACTTTATAAGTAATTAAATTCAATTTCAAGCGGAGGTACTTCCATACTGCATATGGCAAATGAATGATTTTTAAATTCAAAGTGGGTGATATAGCAATTTTTCTCCTTGTTATTTTCAGAAACGGTAATGGTATCTTTATTTATATTAATTTCAAAACTGTTGAGAGGTGTTCGCAATCCCTTGCCGCTCTGCTTTATATAACTTTCTTTAATCGTCCAAAGTTTGTAAAATGCATTGCTTGTATTTTCCGAATGAATAATATAATTGTATTCATTTTCGGTGAAAAATCTTTTTGCAATGTCAAGGCGAGGTTTTTTAATGATTTCAACATCACAGCCTATCTCCTTATCGGAACTGACTCCGAAAGCAAAGTTACCGGAGTGAGCCGCATTAAAGAAAATTTTATCAACATACGGTTTGCCGTTACTGCCGTAATAAATTGAATTTATGTCAATATTATTCTCATTGAGAATTTTATTTATAATTAAACCTGCTCCGAGCGAGCGTTTGCGATCGTCGGCAAGTTTATATCTTAGTATCTTTATTTGCCTTTCTTGAGGTAAAAGAGAAATTTTACCGTTATCATTCAAGGGGTCGCAAAGAACTGAAATATCAGCTAAATAGAGCTTTATCAATGTTTTCACCTCATCTTTTAGTGTAATTATAGTATTATTTTTGTTTTTAGTCAATCGTAATAGATATATTATTCTGTTTATGAAAAATACAACTTTGTTAAAAAAGTCAAAATATTGTTCTAAGTATCCTTTTATAATGGTAAAGATGATTAACCAATGCAAAAAGCAAATGAAGAAAATGTAAACATATGTTCTAACTGTTGTGATATATAGACAAAAATATCAACTTTAAATTAGTTGATATGCACATTCGAACAGCATATTATACAAATAAATATTTTAAAAAATGTTGACTTTCACGAACTTTTGAGTATAATAATAATTGTCAAGTAAATAGTCCGCTTGACTATCGGCTGATTAAACAGTCACATTACTCGAGTAAAATTAATTAAGTCGAATTTAAGTCTAGATTTTGCCAAATGGTAAATGGCGCACGAAAAAATAAAAATTGATATTTTTAAAGGAGGAAATTTTTATGACACCAATCCTTAATTTACACGACATTGATGTAACCAAATTCCTCGCCGTGCTCGATACCTGCGAGGGCAATGTATATCTCGTTACAAGCGAAGGCGACAGATTAAACCTTAAGAGCAAACTTTGTCAGCTCGTTGGCTTAACAAAGCTTATTGAGGGCGGCAGAATTGCAGAGGCAAGCATCATCTGCGATAATAAGAATGATGAAAGCAAACTTTTCAGATTCAATTTCTTTGGTGATACAGCAGATGCCAAGGTTGGCTGATAACCCGAGTTACATTGATAACATCGTGTTTTCACGATAATTTCAAAACTTCATAAAAACTGAGGACAGCCGCAGCAATGCGGCTGTTTTTTGGTATATAAGTAAATCGGGCAAAACAAGCATAATGTTTTGCCCGTGATTTTTATTTTTATCAAAAGTCGGGGTAAATATCAGTAAGTGAAAAATTTGACGAACTTTTATAATTATTTAATAATAACCGTGCGTTAAACACTAATCTTACTTATTAAAGAAAAGTTTTATATCGTTCTCTACAGAACCGATACCGCTTATTCCGAAGTTTTCTACAAGTACATTTAATACATTTGGAGAGAGGAAAGCAGGGAGTGTAGGGCCGAGATGGATGTTTTTGACTCCGAGGTAAAGCAAAGAGAGAAGAACGATTACGGCTTTTTGCTCATACCAGGCAATATTGTAGATAATTGGAAGTTCGTTAATGTCATCAAGACCGAACACTTCTTTTAGCTTAAGAGCAATAACCGCAAGCGAGTAGGAATCGTTGCACTGACCTGCATCGAGAACACGGGGAATACCGTTTATATCGCCGAGATTAAGTTTATTGTATTTGTATTTTGCACAGCCTGCGGTGAGAATTACCGTATCTTTTGGCAATGCTTTTGCAAATTCGGTGTAGTAATTTCTTGATTTTGCTCTGCCGTCACAGCCTGCCATTACAATGAATTTCTTGATGTCGCCGTTCTGCACGGCCGCTATGATTTTATCGGCAAGAGAAAGTACCTGATTATGAGCAAATCCGCCTACAATCTCGCCTTTTTCAATTTCAACGGGAGATTTGCATTTTTTTGCAACTTCAATGATTTCTGAAAAATCTTTTATTTCTCCGATTTCGCCGCCGATGTGTTTTACACCCGGATAGCCCGCTGCGCCTGTTGTAAACATTCTGTCTTTGTAGCTGTCCTTTGGCGGTACAATACAGTTTGTAGTCATAAGAATTGCGCCGTTAAAGCTCTCAAACTCTTCTTTTTGTTTCCACCATGCGTTGCCGTAATTGCCGACAAAATGGCTGTATTTTTTAAAAGTAGGGTAGTAGTGCGCAGGCAACATTTCCGAATGAGTGTAAACATCTACACCTGTATCTTTTGTCTGTTCTAAAAGCATTTCAAGATCTCGAAGATCGTGACCCGAAACAAGAATTGCAGGGTTACTGCGTACACCGATGTTGACTTTTGTAATTTCGGGATTACCGTATGCGGAAGTATTGGCTTTGTCAAGCATAGCCATTCCGTCAACGCCGAATTTACCTGTTTCAAGCGTCAGTGCTACAAGGTCGTCAACGGACAGTGTATCGTCAAGCAACATTGACAGCGCTCTCTGTAAGAAAGCGTCAAGCTCTTCATTGTCATTCATAAGAACATTTGCATGTTTGCTGTATGCCGAAAGTCCCTTTAAACCGTAGGTTATAAGTTCCCTAAGACTTCTTATGTCTTCGTTTTCTGTGGCAAGTACGCCGACTGTAGCCGCTTTTGCCGCAAATTCACTTTCATTTCCGTTCCATAAAGATGCGCTTGGAAGTGCTGATTTATCGGAAACTTCTTTTAACAAATTCTCTTTTACTTTGAGGGTTGTTTTAATGCGTTCAACGATAACATCTTTGTCAAAATTTGCGTTTGTAATTGTTGTGAAAAGGTTGAGAGTAATAAGATGATTTATGCTTTTTTCAATCTGTTTTCCCTCTGCTCTGATTTGTGTGGTAACTGCCGAAATGCCCTTTGTAACATATACGAGCAAGTCCTGCATATTTGCGGTATCAGGTTTTTTGCCGCACACGCCGCTTACTGTACAGCCTGAACAATTTGCTGTTTCCTGACATTGATAACAAAACATTTTATAATCCATAGTTGCCTCCAAAATATTTATTTATACAATTGTAAGTTGTTGTAATTACTTACCTTGTGGTATAAGTATAATATTTTTCGGTCGGCAAATATGTTGTTACGGCAACAAAATTAAAATTAACATTATTTTATAAAATTGTTAAATATTAAGTTATATTAAATCGGCGAGTATTGTGTTTGAAACCAAAAAGCCTTTCGGAGTAAAAGAAAAAGAAGTGCCGTTGTGTTCCATAAAACCGTTTTTTACATACAAATTAGTTTTTTTGAAAAAACTCTGCGGCAACGGAGTACCGTATTTTTTGGCATATTTTTCGGTATCGAGTCCCTTTTTCAATCGCAAAGACAGCATAATATATTCTTCGGCAGTGCCGCCCTCGCCGTCATTGATAATTTTGTTTGCTTTGAAATTCTCTATACTTCTGTCATAAAAAAATCTTTTACCGTTAAAGAACGAATGAGCGGACGGACCTATTCCGATGTACTCGCCGCACTCCCAATAGCTTGAATTATGTCTGCTTTCAAAACCTTTTTTTGCAAAATTTGAAATTTCATATTGCATATATCCGTATTGTTCAAGCAATTCAACTGTATATAGGTAGAGTTCGGCCTGCTCGTCATCGCTCGGAAGAATTAATTTTGATTCTATTTGCGCAAATTTTGTGTTTTCCTCAATTTTCAAAATATACGATGAAATATGAGTAACTCCGCATTGAGCGCAAAAGTCAATGGATTGTTTCAGAGTTTCCTTTGTTTGCAGAGGAATGCCTGTCATAAGGTCAAGCGAAATGTTGCTAATTCCCGCAGCTTGTGCAAGCTCTGCCGTATGTTTTGCGTCTTCGGCGGTGTGTATTCTGCCGAGCTTTTTTAATTCGGCGGGTACTGCGCTTTGCATACCGATTGACAAGCGGTTAAAGCCTGTATTTTTCATTAAGGCAAAATCAAGTTTTTTTCCGCTGTCAGGGTTTACTTCAACCGTGATTTCCGCATTGCTTTCGAGTGTAAAATTTTCTTTTACAAAACTAAGAATATCGCAAAGCCTTTCCGCTCCGAGAACGCTCGGAGTGCCTCCGCCGATATATACGGTCTTTACAGTTCCGTTAAAGTGATTGCTCCAATATTTTAATTTTTCTTTTAAAGCAATAACATAGTCGTTATATTCATATTCGCCCGCCCTTGTGCTGTAAAAATCGCAGTAAGGGCATTTGCTTTTGCAAAATGGGATATGCAGATACAGTCCGATTGATTTACTCATAATAATCTCCGTAAAAGAATTTGAGGCAGAAGTAAAACTCCTGCCCCGATTTGGAAGGTATATGAAAAAATAGGAAAAAACAAAATATAAAATGAATTTATTACCTTCATCAACTATATATTACAATAAAATTACAAATTTGTCAAGTTTTTGTAGCAATTAATTTTTTATATACCGTAAAACAAATATTTTTTGTCCGTTTTATTGACATATATATAATAAAAATAGTAAAATATAGTATTGTAGAAAAGTATGTAAAAATGATTCCGAAAGGATTGTAAAAGATGAGTTCATTAAACGAAGAAATCAGCAAGCGCAGGACTTTTGCGATTATTTCGCACCCTGACGCGGGTAAAACAACACTTACAGAAAAACTCCTTTTATACGGCGGAGCAATCAATCTTGCAGGCTCTGTAAAGGGCAAGCGTACTGCAAAGCACGCAGTATCGGACTGGATGGAAATTGAAAAACAGCGTGGTATTTCCGTTACTTCTTCTGTTTTGCAGTTTAAGTATAACGGCTACTGCATAAATATTCTTGACACCCCCGGACATCAGGACTTCTCCGAAGATACCTACCGTACACTTATGGCTGCCGATTCGGCGGTAATGGTAATTGACGGTTCAAAGGGTGTTGAGCGACAGACTATCAAACTTTTTAAGGTTTGTGTAATGCGCCATATTCCGATTATTACATTTATCAATAAGATGGACAGAGATGCGAAAAATCCTTTTGATTTGCTTGAGGATATTGAAAATGTACTCGGTATTCATACCTGCCCTGTAAACTGGCCTATCGGTTCGGGTAAAGAATTTAAGGGTGTGTATGACAGAAATTCAAAGAAAATTCTTGCATTTACCGCTAACAACGGTCAGAAAGAAGTTGAGAAAAACGAAATTACTCTCGATGACCCGAACATTGATGATGTAATCGGTATGTACCACAGACAGGATTTGTTTGATGATATTGAACTTCTTGACGGTGCAGGCGATGACTTTGACCTTGAGGCTGTAAGACGAGGCGAGCTTACTCCCGTATTCTTTGGCTCGGCTCTTACAAACTTCGGTGTAGAGCCGTTCCTTGAGCAGTTTTTAAAGATTACAACCTCACCTCTTGCAAGAGAAACAGTTGACGGCATTGTTGAGCCTATGTCTGATTATTTCTCTGCATTTGTATTTAAAATTCAGGCAAATATGAATAAGGCTCACCGTGACAGAGTTGCGTTTATGAGAATTTGCAGCGGCAAGTTTGAGAAAAATATGGAGGTTTACCACCTTCAGGGCAATAAAAAAATGCGTCTTTCTCAACCGCAGCAGATTATGGCGCAGGAGCGTGAAATAGTGGATGAGGCATATGCAGGAGATATTATCGGTGTGTTTGACCCGGGTATTTTCTCTATAGGCGATACAATCTGTTCACCGGGGAAGAAAGTTCAGTTTAAGGGTATTCCTACCTTTGCACCCGAGCATTTTGCACTTGTTCGTCAGAAAGACACTATGAAGCGTAAGCAGTTCATAAAGGGTACAAGTCAGATTGCGCAGGAAGGTGCAATTCAGATTTTCCAGGAACTTGACGCAGGTATGGAAGAAGTAATTGTAGGCGTAGTAGGTGTGTTGCAGTTTGATGTTCTTAAATACCGCCTTGAAAACGAATACAATGTTGATATTATTATGGAAAATCTGCCTTACGAATATATCAGATGGATTGTAAATAAAGATGTAAATCCAAAGGAACTTGACCTTGCGTCAGATACAAAGCGTATACAGGACTTAAAAGGCAATCATTTGTTGCTGTTTACAAGTTATTGGAGCATTGACTGGGCGCTTGAGCATAACAAGGGACTTGAATTAAGAGAGTTTGGCACTGACTGGTAATGCTGTACGATAAATTAAAAATGTATTCCGAAAGCGGAGTATATCCATTTCATATGCCGGGACATAAACGCAATCCTATGCTTTGTGACGGCATAATGCCTTATGAAATTGACCTTACAGAGATTGACGGCTTTGACAATTTGCATAATGCAGAGGGTTGTATTCTTGAAGTGCAGAACCTTGCGGAGAAATTATATAATGTTAAGAAAGCGTTTTTGCTTGTAAACGGCGCAACGGGCGGAATATTGTCTGCTGTTCGTGCCATGACCGACAGGGGAGATAAGGTGATTGTTGCCCGCAACAGTCACAAGTCTGTTTATAATGCGCTCGAGCTTTGCGGATTAACCCCAAAATATATTGTGCCGAAAGTTGATAAACAGTTTGGTATAAACTGTTCGATTACACCGTCACAGGCAGAAAAAGCAATCAGGGAAAATCCCGATGCAAAGCTGTTGATTATTACTTCGCCGACCTATGAGGGAGCGGTATCAGATATAAAAGAGATAAGCAGAATTGCGCATTTACATAATGTGTCGGTACTTGTTGACGAGGCGCATGGAGCGCATTTCCCTTTTTCGGGCAGCTTTCCTGTTGAGGCAATACAGTGCGGAGCAGATGTGGCGGTGGCAAGTTTGCACAAAACTTTGCCGTCACTTACACAAACTGCGCTTTTGCTCACTTCAAACGAAGAATTAATCAATCCTCTTGCCGAAAACCTTGCAATTTTTGAAACCAGCAGTCCGTCATATGTTTTTATGTCGTCAATCGAAAAGTGCCTTGATTTTTGTAAGAATACAAAGGCTTTTGATGAATATATAATCAGGCTTAATTCTTTTGACGAAAAATGCCGAGAATTGAAAAATATAAAGGTTCTTTGCTGTGGCAATGATAATATTAAAAATCATAATTTTTTTGATTTTGATATTTCTAAAATTACTGTGTCCGTAAAAGGACTGAATATTAACGGCGTTCAGCTTGCGGACAAACTTAGAAACGATTTTAAAATTGAGCCTGAAATGGTATGCTCGGACTATGTTTTACTGATTACAACAGTTTGCGATACTGACGAGGGTTTTTTAAGACTTATAAATGCGTTACAAATCATTGACAGCGAATGTTCTGCAAAAGAATTAAATTATAATAATCTGATTCTTTCACAGCCCCGCATAGCACTGAATCCTTGTGATTGCAGCGGCAAAAGCGGAGATTTTTGCCTGTTGAAAAACAGTATTAATAAAATTTCACTTGAGTATGTGTGGGCATATCCGCCCGGGATTCCGATTGTGGCAAAGGGCGAAGTTATAACTCAAGAAATTGTCGATACAATTTTTATGCAGATTGAAAACGGTATAAATGTGTATTCTACCAAAGGCAAAGTTCCTAAAGAGATACTTTGTTGTGAATGATTATATTTAATGAGCAGTAGGAATACTGTTTTAATTATATACTAAATGAATGATACAATTGTTAAAGTACGGAATTTATGCAAAGTCTGTGAAATTGCTGTGTTTTAAACCCGCTTTGGGTAAACTTTCCGATTTGGCCCGGAAATTGATGTAAAAGTTTTTAAGAAAAGGTAAAATCGGCAAATGAGAGAATTGTTTTGAGTTTGTGCCTTGCCTTTGCAATACGGACGAAAGAAATTACAGAAACGACGGCGGACAACTGCATCTTACCAAAACTCTTGCCCAAGGCGATGATTGCTGTAATTTTTATGTTACAAAAATAAAGAAATGAAAAATTGAGTGTAGAATTTTTGTTTGCTGATAAGCAGTGGGAATTATAAAAATTTTGACGGCTTAATAGATTGCTGTTTGGCGGCTTGTGCGAAATGGCGAGAAAAAATAAGATAATATTATATATGAGAGGTTATATTATGAAAAATTATTGGCTTATTCCTATGGATTATATAAAATGTGATTATAGTCGATTGAAGAAAGAATGGGAAGATAAAGGAAAAATAATGTGGGAAGTTCCCGGTAAACCTAAAAAAACAAAGAATAATCAATGGATAATTAATACAAAAATGGCAAAATCATTACATACAGGCGCTATTATTTATTTTTATGTGACTAATTTGCCGTCAGAAAGCCAGGACAAGTTAAGTAGAATAATGCTTCGTGGTATAATTGAAGATGAACCTCGTCCTATGCTAAAAAAACAAGTATATATAGATTATAAAGGTATTGATGCAGAAGAAATGATAATCGGCTTTTCTATTGGAAAGATTACAACTCTTAGCAAAAAACAATTAGAGAATAATATGTCTTTGTGTTATGACGATCTATCAAAAAACATAGACTGTAATTTTAAACATCCACAGGGGAAGTATTGGCCAAATAATGAGAATGGCCTAAGTGATAAAATTATTAGTACATTAGAAGGGTGTTTTAAACAAGATTCAAGTGAAAATGATTTTGGATCATTAATTAGGCACTTTAATAGGAAATGCTTTTTCTGCGACAAAATCGGAAATAAAACTGAACACAGAACTTTTACAGGAAGAAATGGCTTAGATTATTTTGAGTATCATCATTTTATACCTCAATGCAAAAGTAAAAAAAATAATAAGTTTAATGAAATTGTGAATGATCAAGCAAATGGACTTTATTTGTGTTCGAATTGTCATAACAAGATACACTATGGCAGAATTGAAGATGTAAAAGAAATGATAAATGTTGCATTAAAGGATGAAAATATTATAGGAATGATTAAAGACCATAATTTTGAAGAAGAAATAGGTCAAATAAGTCTTATTGATTGGCTTTATGATGCATATAACATAAATACGGATAAATAAATTTTAAGAATATAATTAAAGCCTGTCGATTATACTGAATCAACAGGCTTTATGCTTAAAATATTAATTACAAAATAAATTTAGTCTTTGGATTTTCAAACTCTGCTTTGCGAATTTCAAAGGCTTTTTTTACATCGTCTTCAAATGCGAGTGCGGTGTTTTCGGCGCCCATAAGTTTTAATAATCTTTTTGTAAATGCGGGGTTATTTACAAGGAGCGGTCCGAGCTGTGCCGTGGCAATTGCATTGTTCACCATAATGCCCTCTTTATCGGACTCTTTATTAATACCGATTCCCTTAATGCATTTGACAAAGAAACAATCGGAATTATCACCAAACCAATATGTAAACTGGCTTCTGAAACCGAGAATTTCTGTTCCGTCTGCCATTGTGCCGTGGTTAAGACCGTTAAATCTTGTGTATTGCTCACGCTTTGCGGTAAACGGAAAAATATTAAGCGCAGGGATTTTTCTGCCGTCATAGTTTTCTATCTCTTTAAAAAGAATTTCTCCCGAATTGCCCGTGAAAAGCATAGGAGTGCCGTTGTCAATCAATTCTTTGAGTCTGTCACGATATGGGAGCAGAGCTTTTATTATAAGCTCTTGATTTTTTTCGTTTGACGGTGCAAGGTAAATTAAATTTGGCTGTTCGTCTGCAAAAAGCGGTTTGTCACCAAATGCGGTTGAAATAAATTCAGCGTTCGGCAAACATTTTTTCAGATATTTCATATTGCCCATATCGCCGAAAAGATTGCATATTTCAGGGAATAGAATTTCTATTTTCATTGTTTTGCACTCCTTTCAGCCATTCTGTCATTGATTGTATTTTTTGAAATTGCGGCGTAAGATGTTGTGTAAACATCATAAAGAAAGAAAATTGTATCTGCTTTGTCAAGGTCAACTTCATTTGCCGCATCGGACTCTTTTTCAACACAAGTAATTTTTTCTTCGGGAACGCCTGCAAGCAGAAGTCTTACCTTGTAGTCTGTACGGCGAACACCGCTGCAAATTATCTGTGTAATTGAATCGTCATTTAAAAATTCAAAGTCGGTATCGTATATCCAAGCTGTGTTTTCGCTTGTTTCTTCGGCGTCGCCGAGGTCATCAAGCATAAGTACAACGGCTTTTTTGCCTGTGTGATTTTTAATGGAAGAAAATACTCTTGAGCAGGCTACGGGGTTCTGTCCCTTTGCAACACTCATAATAACCTGCTTGTCGCCGATTTTTTCTTCGTCATAACGGCTTTTTACAATTTCAAGTTTTTCAACGGATTTCTTAAGCTGCTCTGCGCTAAGACCAAATTCGGATAGAACGGCAATCGCACCTGCAAGGTTATAGGTATCCGTAACAGAAGTACCGACTGCTTTAAAATCAGCCTGTTTGCCCTTGAGCGACATTGTAATTCTTCCGGTGCTTTCGTTTACCTTTGTAACATCGTAATCGGCTTTTGGCGAACGGAAACCGCATTTTGTACAGTGAGCCGAACCGATATGATGATAACGGCGGAAGTCATATTCAAGTCTGCTGCCGCACTCGGGGCAAAGCGGAGTGTCGATGATTATTGTATTCTCATTGAGAACCTCGTTGTCCTGCTTCTCAATGCCGAAATATACTCTGTCATTGCCTTTGGCAAGTCTTGCACTTACAAGGTCGTCTGCATTTAAAACAAGTTTTGTCTGCTTTGGAATGTGCTTGTCCAGAATGTCGAATATAAATTCAGAGTGAGCATTACGCTTGTAAGAATCTCTGAAAAGGTTTGTGCAGAGTAAGTATGTCGGATGAACATACGGATATATAAGTCTTGAACTGCGTTCATCAAGCTCAAGTACAGCAAGGTCTTTTACTGTTTTGCCTCTCAAATTAACGGCGGAGATCAAGGTTGTTGCCACACCGCCGAGAATATTACTGCCTGCACGGTTATTTACAGGAGAATATCCGTTGTCTGCAAGAATATCGTTAATCATATTTGCAGTTGTGGTTTTGCCGTTTGTGCCGGTTATGCCGATGATTGTTTTCGGCTTGTCCATTCTGCCGAGAAAGTCGGGGCAGATTTTCATAGCAAGTACGCCCGGCATATGAGTACCGTTGCGGTGCATTACAGAAAGTGCCACAGTCGCAAGCTTTGCGGCATAAAGCGCCGCAAAAAATCGAATACCTTTCATTTATAAAGCTCCTTTAATTACTGATTATAAATTTTATTATAGCAAATTGAGCATAATAGTGCAAGGTTACGAGTACATAAAACAGACTAATAAATCACAATAATTTTATTATATTTTTAAAAATCTTAAATGTTTGACAATCTGCAACAAAAAATCTTTGACATTTAACGAAAATAATGTTATTTTATATATAGTGAAAGTTTTACAATATATTAAACTTAACTTTGTGAAGATATAGATATTTTTTATAAAAGGCGGTATAATCTTATGGCTGAAATAAGTTTGTTGAATCCGCAAAATTCAAAAGCGGTATTCAAGAGCCTGACAAAAGAAAGTATAAACGACCTTTCGCTTGATTTTATTTGTAAGGCGCTTACCCAAAGTGAATATGAGCAAAATGTTATAATGAAAATTATGACCGAAATTACAGACGATGCAGAAACCGTGAAATATAGGGGAGATGTGTTTGACGATTTTCTTAGATTTCCGAAACTGCGTGATTCTCTTGCTCAACTTCTTGAAGAACTTAACGATTTGCGTGACATTTCAAGATTTCAAAAGGACACGGAGGCATCTTCTTTATGGAAGTTGATTAACCGTCTGCGAGAGATTGACGGTTATGTTAATTGCATTACAAAAATAAAAGAATGTCTTGAAAGTCTTGATATAAAGTCGGAGGGATTGCTTACCCTGAAAAAAGAAGTTACCGATATTTATGCCAACAGCGGTTTTCCACAGTTAAAAGCCGATATTAACGAAACCTTTGCCAAGGTGCAAAAAGTAAAGAGCATTACGATAGGAGTAAATCTTGATGATTTGTTAAGACCGAAAAATGCGGGAATTTTGTCGCTTAACGATAAGGCTTTTACATCTTCGGGACTTATGCAGCATTTTATGAAGTTTACCAACAACGGAGATGAAATTCATTTCGGTACAGATATATCGGATATTAAGAAATTTCACCCGTCAAGTCCGAAGTTTAAGGAAAATGATATAGGAATCGGTACTCTTGACGCAGTGCCGACAAACGGTAATCCTCATATAACCTCAAGTGGATTGACAGGCGCCGACCCGCTTTCGGACAGCCTTAAAAAGGCGGTAACCGATATTATGAGAAAAACAGTCCGTGACATTCAGAGCGTGCTTACAAAGTATGTAAATATCAGCGGATACACGCTTTCTGCGCTTATGCCTGAAATCGTTTTTTATATAAGGTGGGCAGAGATGGTTGAAAAAATCAGAGCAAAAGGACTTGCTGTGTGCAAGCCCGAAATCCTGCCGTCGGAAAACAGAGAGATTTTTGCTAAAGGCGTGTATAATCTGAAACTCGGCATAAAGCGTGTGAACGGAGAAGAATTTAATATCGTGGCAAATGATATTGATTTTGACGACGAATCAGGCAGAATTTATATTCTTACGGGTCCGAACAGGGGAGGAAAGACCACTTTCACTCAAGCTGTCGGTCTTGCTGTTTTGCTTGCTCAAAATGGTATTTACGCACCTTGCCGTGAGCTGAAAATCAGTCCTTGCGATAATATTTTTACGCATTTTCCGGCAGACGAAAACGACACAGTTGACCTGGGCAGACTTGGCGAAGAAAGCAAAAGACTTGCGGAAATTTTTGATATTGCAGCCGAAAACAGTATGCTTTTGCTTAATGAAAGCCTTGCAACCACAAATGTATCGGAGGGTTTGTTTATTGCAAAAGATGTCGTGCGGGCAATGCGTTACCTCGGAGTAAGGTCGGTGTTTAACACACATATGCACGATTTGGCTAAAAACCTTGACGAAATGAACACCAAAACAGAGGGCAAAAGTATTGTACAAAGCCTTGTAACGGGAGTTGACAACGGTGAACGCTCGTTTAAAGTTTATATTTCACCGCCGCAAGGAAGCAGTTACGCAAGAGATATTGCAAAAAAATACGGTGTAACTTTTGAACAGATAAAATTAAATATTGATAAAACATAATCGGGGATAATTATGTTGAAGAAAGCTGTCGCAGCGGAAGTTTTAATGAGAAGTTATATATTTCGGCAGGCACATATACAATAAAAATTTCGGCATACGAAAAAGTAACGGGAAAGTACAGCATTGACTTTACTTTTACGCCGTTTTATGAATCCTTCTCCGAAACCGAGGAGAGCTCAAACAATACTCTCGAAATCGCAAACAATGCGGAAACCGAAACCATTTACAGCGGACTTTTGACAGAAACCGACAAGGTGGATATTTTTAAATACAGTTTTGACAAGAAAGCAATGCTTGCGGTTCTTGCAACATCTCATATGGACAGTGTGAATGTATATCTTTTAAATGAAAAGGGCGAGGTTATTAACAGTAAAACTCTCGGTAAAGATGAGAAATATACATTCGTAACATCTGTGGCAAAGGGCGGTACTTGCTATGTGGCATATGTAAGCGCAGACAACGCTACGGGCAGTTATGAAATTGATACAACAAAGGCTGTATTCGGAGATTTTAACAGCGACGGTAAGATTGATGTTAATGACGCAACAATTTTGCAAATGTCTATTTCGGGCAGACATAAATTATCCGACTTAAAGGTATTGTCGGCAGATTTGGACGGTGACGGTCTTATTATGATTACGGATGTTACATATCTTCAAATGAAAATCGCAGAATTCGCCGACAGTATGTAAGTTTAATCGAATAATATTTGCTAAAAAATACTCGCCGCATAAAACGGCGAGTATTTAGCATACGGTTGCAGATAGGGTAAATTGACAGTAGAGCAGAAAAGTAAGAAAAATCAAATTATCTCTGACGGAGCTATAACAAAATCAGTTTCAATTTTATGATATTTTCTTGCCTTTTTTTATAAATCTGCAATAATCATTGCTTTTAAATTAAAAATATGTTATACTAAAACAAGACAATTTTGACTAAATTTTGACTATACGAAAGTGTGCCGATAATTAATTGAATGAGGGAGAAACTAAATGACACTTGAAAATAAATTCGGACTGACAAGTTCTGCTGACCTTGCCCGTGAAGAAGAATTCGTCAGCAAGAAAAGAGCTGTGGAACTTTTTGAAAATAGCGTTTTAGACAGTCTTCCTGCCGGCAAGTTTTCTACATTGCAGGCAATTCATAAATATCTTTTTGAGGATATTTACGATTTTGCAGGTGAACTTAGAACCGTCAATATTGCAAAAGGTAATTTTCGTTTTGCACCTTTATTGTACTTGCAGGCGGCACTTGAAAGCATTGACAAGATGCCGCAGGCGAGCTTTGACGAGATTATAGAAAAGTATGTTGAGATGAACATTGCCCACCCGTTTCGTGAGGGAAACGGGCGAAGCACACGCATTTGGCTTGACCATATTTTGAAAAACGAAATCGGCAAGGTAATCGATTGGAGCAAAGTTGATAAAGAAGATTATCTGTTGGCAATGGAGCGCAGCCCAATTAAAGATGTGGAAATTAAAGTGTTGCTAAAATGTGCACTTACAGACGAAACAGACAGTCGAGAGGTCTATATGAAAGGTATCGACCATAGTTACTATTATGAGGGTTATACAACCTTTAAGACGGAAGAACTGTAAACAGACAGACTCTGTATTGTCATATAATAACCATCAGATTTTCAATCAAGCAGAATATTTCAACATTCAATTCGAGTATCTATCAAAAGTTGGTATATAGTCAAAAAAGCACTCGTCAAAAGACGAGTGCTTTTTTAATGTTTTTTGGAGCGGATGACGGGACTCGAACCCGCTACCTCCACCTTGGCAAGGTGGCGCTCTACCAGATGAGCTACATCCGCATAATAAAAAGGGCAAAGGCATAAAACTTTTACCCTTTGGTGGGAACAATAGGACTCGAACCTATGACCCTCTGCTTGTAAGGCAGATGCTCTCCCAGCTGAGCTATGCTCCCATAAAGTTATTGTTATTTGTAAAAGCACCTCTTACGAAGTGCTTTTACAAAATTTGGAGGCGACACCCAGATTCGAACTGGGGAATCGGAGTTTTGCAGACTCGTGCCTTACCACTTGGCTATGTCGCCGAAATGCTGTAATCTCAATCAGCGATATTGATTATATCAAATACGGATTGATTTGTCAAGCATTATTTAAAAATTATTCAAAAATTTTTTGCGAATTAAAAAAGCGGGTTTATTTGTTTATAAGTTTGCCAATATTTTTAAGTGCGATTGAAATTGTGCCGTCGTTGTTGTTGATAAACTCAATATATCTGTCATCTTCAAAATATTCTACGGGTACGGTTATTTCTATGCCCGTATCGGTTTTTATTTTCTGACTTTTGCTGGCTCTTACGGCAGATGTTTTTTCGATTTTTAAGTCTTTGGGTATTTCTTTTTCTTCGATTTTCTTTTCAAATGCCTCTTGCATAATTGGTGACTCCGAAAAAATATTTTCGGCAAGTTCCTGTGTGGAAATGGTGTCGGATTCCTCGCAGTTTTCGACAATGTAGCTTTTTGCCTTTGAAACGGCGACTGCCGAGTTTACTCCGTATTCTTCGGCGACCTCGTTTGCGGTTTCCCTTACGATTTTTACAGCCTCTTTTGCGGAAACGCCCGACGAACATTCGAGCAGTATTTCCGGAAGTACATATACGCTGTTGCCGTCGATTTGGCGCTTTTTATCCGAAAAATGTATTTTTCCCGTTTTCATATTTATAATCGCATATGAATCTATTTTTTGCGACGGGGCAGGCAGGATAGCGTAATGCTTCATAATTTCGTTATGAATACCGTTTTCATCTGTAATTACCTGATGAGTATAGGCGGATTTGTTGGTTATAAGCAGAATTGCAAAGTAGTCGGAATCGTCATTTATATAATCTGCCGCAACAAAATCTATTGCGTCAAGTTTGTCAGAAAGAGAAATATTCTCATAAAGAACATTGGCGATTTGTGAAGTGAAATCTATAAATTCAAGACCTTTGTTGCCGTATTCCGTCAGCGCCGCCGCAAAACCGCTGTCGGCATTAAAAGTACCGCTTTTTCCCGCGGAATCCTTGTGAAGTTTTTCAAGGTGCTTTTGAAGAAATGTGCTTACCGTATCATCTGTACAGTCGAGTTCGTTTTGAGAAAAAACGCTCATTCCCGAATTGAAGTCAAGTATATGTAAAACAGCTCTTTTAATAATCATATCATTTTCCCTAATCTGTGTAATATTTTGTTAAATAAAAACGAATATCGAATAATCAGGCACAAGCCGCCGACATTCCGTTGAAATTTATTATATTCTCATATTAAATAAAAATCAAGAGATACAGAAAAACCCGCACCGAAAGTCATAAAAACAACTTCTCAGTGCGGGTTTGGTTTGGCGTGCCAAAAGGGAATGAACCCCCGACCTTCTGCTTAGGAGTTCATTCCGAAGCGTTATTTCCAAGATAAACAAACCTCAACTTTTCCCATCCTAATGCGGTTTTCAGCAGGAAACATGGACGGTAAAATCCGACAAAGCACCGCTTTTAAAAAAACAAAAGTTAAGGTTCTCGCAATAGAAGGCGTCAAGCTCATAGTAGAACCCGTAACAGAATGAGAGGTAAATAATGTTAGGACTTATTATTTTAGGAATTATCCTTTTAATCCTGCTTATAGTAATCGTAAGCAATGTAAAAGTAGTACCGCAGGCACACGCATATGTAATTGAAAGACTCGGAATATATCTTGTAACATGGTCAACAGGCTTGCATGTAAAAATTCCGTGCAAAATGCATATGAGATTCTTTAAAAATGTTAATTATAAATAAGA
>ULTQ01006584.1_pt1 | contig 19239 bp, 20 predicted proteins | sample 1957731 | NCBI WGS metagenome assembly ULTQ01 (sample SAMEA4835738, study PRJEB28245) | human gut metagenome | biome: gut microbiome; material: fecal sample | place: Denmark | collected 2008 | reverse complement strand
ACTCCATTAAACCACATCCATGCGGACCCGATAGCATACCGGGTAAGGGTATTCAGTGAGTTATAAGAAGAGTTGGACTTCCCTACTCCATAACTTATTCCATTTGTATTAATGCGGGTTGCTGCGGATACCCCGGATTCTACGGCCTTTTTGAAATAGGAGCTATCATACGGAGATTTAATATTTTCCTTTATGCTGTCCTTTATTTTGTTTCGGCTTAGCCCGGCAATAAGCCCGGCGGCGACAGCAGCCTCTATCTCATACTTAAAGCGGTTGCAATAAATATCAATACGCTCCGAAAGCGTCTTTCCATGATCTTCCCTATTTATAAAAGCAATGATAGCCTCCCTTTCTTCTTTCCTGTCATAAACGGAAAGCGTTTCGGTATAGTCGTAAATCGCCTCTCGCAACTTTCCGATAACAACACCTACCTCCCTTTCGAGTTTTTCATTTGCGGAAAAGCGGAACATGGACGGTTTTATCTTATACTTCAAAGATATATCCACGATCTCGTTTGCGGCTTGCAAGAGAAGATCATCCAAATGCTTCTGCATGGATAATTCAGCCTTTAGCCGCTGCCTTATAAAATCTTTGGCTTCCTGTATCTGTTGTTGCGTGGGCTGTTTCATTGCTTATCATCTCCAGCCGGGTTGTGTTCGGGTTCCTCTTCTTCAGGAGTAGGTTGCGTGGTTTTGAGTTGATAAAGGATATCAGCCTGCTGCTCTTCCTTTTTCTCTCTCATTATCCTGTCCCAGTCGCGGGGATTGCTATACATTTGAATCTGCTCATTTGCGGTTTGACGTGATAAAAATCCGTTTTGCACACAAGTGGCAAGATTCTGCACAAGCTCCGATTCATTCAAATGAATATAGGGTTTTATCCAAGCATATACACTCAAGTTTTGCAGGTCTATAAGATTTTCCGTTTCCACTCCGTATCCATAGGTGAAAATCTTCACCATGTCGTCCACAAGGCGGTTATATTCTTGCGCATCCTTCATCGCATTCTCAAATGCCGGTGAATAAAGAAGCTTTATAGCCACGCCCGGAAGATCGCCGCTTCTTACCTCCGGAGGAATTACCGCAAACGACTGTTCATATATCAGTTTGTAAAGAGTATCGAGTTGCTTCTCGAAAGCCGTAGATACATCCTGTTTATTAAGGTATCCGGCTTCATCGTCCGGCCCCATTGTGATACATTTTACAGTTCCGTCAACACCCCCATCTATATTTATATTTTCTCCCTTGAAATACATAATCGGGAACGCATAGGCTGTATTGTTTTGAGATAGCTGGGAGAAAGCGAGTTCGTATTGCTCTATACTGTCTTGCGAGGGAGACCAACAAGCTCCGGCATCGCATCTATGGTAAGCCACAGGAATAAACGTAAACCCATGCTCTTGCTGGGAGACGAGTTCATAACCGTCCAATCCAAATAAGTTTTTTATTACTTGTTTGATTTTGCTGTATCCCTTTCCCCCTTTTTTAAAGCGACGGAGATACTTTTCATCCCACACCTCCAGCCAGTCGGTCACAATATTCCCGCTGCTGTCGTAATCGGAATAAGAACGGGCAAACAAGGATAGCTCTCCTGTAACATTATCAAAATGAGGATACAATACATCACCTTTTTCAAAAGAAAGGACTTTCCAATAGAATTTTCCTTTTCTAAGGTATCCTACAAATGCCGTATCTCCGGTTATCTTTACAGACTTAGCGGCCTCGTACCATGCGATTTCCATGTCTTTTACGGCCCATCCCGTTCTAAATTTAAAGAAGGTATCTTTCACTTTCTCATTCTCGGTATCGCCTTCCATTTCAAACTGAATATCATTCCCGCAAAGGTGGACAAGATGCTTGACCGTTATTATTCTTTGAAAAGCAAAAGCGCATCTGATAACATACTCCCTGAACCATTGCTTCGTCTCCGGGTCCTGCCTTAACCTGTCAGGATATACCAGCGGGTCATTAATCGCATGTCCCGAAGGCTCAAACTCACGCATGAAGTCCATTTGAGTTATTATCTGATACGTAGGATTATCAGACGGTTCATTGATGAGGGTGTTTCCTGAAATAACCCCGGCAGCGGCTTTATAGCCATTTGGCAATATCCTCCGGAACGGACGACGTACCATAATCTGGCGTGTGTTTATAATCTCCATAATCCTTTTGGTTTTGTGTTATGTTTTTTTATATCAAAAATTTGTCTGTAAATCATCGCTTCTATAAAGTCAGGAGAGTGCCCTACGTATTTTTTCATAGTCTCCTTTTTAATCAAGGCAAACCCTTTGTCTGTTTCCGCGTCCCGAATAGCCTTTCTCTCTTTCATAAGAATATTATAAAGGGTTACTCCGGAATATCCGTTTCCGGAAAATTTGCGCGATAACAAATCGGGATTTATGGATATCTCCTCGTTCTTTATCTTTTTTACAAGAATATCCGCACACTGTGATTTTAAAGAGGAGTACACATACTTGATTGATTTCTCATCCGCTTTTGTCGCGGGTATTGGAGCAGCCATATTATTAAACCTGACCGCATCGGGGAATTTCCCTTTAAAATCCTGACCGGGACCGTTTAAGTCAAAAACAAAATCCTTTTCCAGCACGCCCCACTCTCTAAGTTTATAGGCAACACACTCTTCCGTCCGCTTGGAATTATCCCTACTCACATATACATCTTCGATATGGTTCCCGATCCACAGCCACAAGACAAGGTTGTCTCCTCCCTCGTATGCAATATCGCATGATACCCTGCGCTTCTCGTCTCCGTATTGCGCGGTATTTTTAAAGAAGCGCTCCATGTGTTCCATCTTGATAATATCATCCCCGGCAGCTTTAAAGTTCCAATTCCCCTCCAAGTCCCTTGCACGAGATTCTTCATCCTGCTGGGCGAGGTTGGCTAAATAATTAGGGTCGGAAGATATAAGAGCAACGTTCTCTTCAAGCTTTCCCTTTATGAATGTGACTGTCTTCACGAATGCCGACTTGTCGTAACCCTTACTGATAAGACCCGGCGTAAGCAACGGATCTATGATATGCCTGCATTGGTTATAAACTTCGTCTACGGAATCCCCCCAGTAAATATCTTCCGGTCGGTCGCCGTCCATGAAGCAATAGCGTATTACCCCGTCTCGCTCCGGAATAGGGTTACCGTTTTCATCAATCCACCAGTCTATGAATTTACGTACCCAGCTATCCGGATCAGGGTTACATGTGCCATAAAAACGGTTTCTTATACCGTAGGCATTACGGTTGTTGGTGATAAGGTATTTGAACTTCAGGTAATCAGAGTGAGTGATTTCGTCTATACCGATAAAGGCAAACTCTTTTCCCTGAAAACGCTTTACGAAGTCTTCGTAAGAATCCGCATAATAGGAAAACTTTAAAAAACCTCCGTCATAGAAGTTCCAAGTCATATCCGAGATAGAGCGGTTATACTTTCCGTATTGAGAAAAAAGCTCATAAGACTTGTTTACTATATTACTCAAGTCCTCTTTTTCGTTTCTCAGGATTACAGAAGCAAAATTCGGGTTATTTATATCTTTCAAGACCTCCATTAGCAAGGCCCAAGAATTATGGGTGACAATAAAATCCCTTGTTAGAAACAAACTGTCCGGATTGGTCACTGCAATACAGCAACACTCCTTCTTCCCTATCATCTCGTAGCCTATAATTCTTCTCGCATTGATGCTTATCCCGCCATTATAAGGTTTGCATCTTTCTTTTTTCCTTTTTACGCGAAACATCCTTTCGGCATCCGGGATTCTTATATAAAGAGTGTATGCGTCATTACATTGTATAAATTCTCCATTGCTATTTCTATACCCCGCGGTGCCTCTGCCAATCGTCGCCAATCCTCCCAAACTGTTGATAAGGAATTTTACATCTTCCGCAAGCTGTTTACTTATTGTAGTATAAGACAGGTGCCCTCTTTCATCAATAGTTCCGTCGGTATCCATTAAGCCCTGAACAAGCGCCCATCTTTCCTCCAGCGTCCCATATAAATACATGTCAGGAACGTGTTTATCTGCCGCACGCCCTGTTATATTCAATTTCTGAATCTCTGCGATAAGCTCTTTGTCGTTGATGCGCATGCGGTAGCAGCCTTTCTCAAACTCGCAAGAAGAATACCCTACTGATTTCTTGAACTCGCCAATGACTTCCTCGTCAGGATTAAATAAATAACAGCAGTTTTTACAGATTACACTATCGGCAATACATCCGTCCCCGATGAGTGCACCAATCAGATACGGACTGAATTTAGGCTTGAAATATTTTCCTTTGGTGAATCGAACGGGCTTGCACAACGGAACAGATAAATGGCGCGGCTGCTTCTTTCCCTTCTGCTTTTCCATGTGGTCTATAATCATTTGAGTAGTCCACACCCGCCATTCATCCTCTAAGGGGAGGTTATATAAAGCCCTTTTCTTTGAACAATGGTTAGATTGCTTGATATTCCATAAGTGATCTATGCAACAGTCGGCATAAGAACCGTCAACGAATTTAAGCCTTACGCACTCTTTAAATCCCTGATAGGAATTGTAAACAACCCTTTGCATTCCTCCGTCAAGACCAGTGATTATGTCGCCCGCTTTAATGTCTTGGATTTTTCTAAATCCGAACGGAGTACACACTAATTCATTGAATATCAGCGCTTTTCCGCCACCACGGTTTCCTCCAAATATAGTAATATCTGCCGGAGACGCAAGGAACTTTTCTTGACATCCTTTTTGGGCGATTATATTAAGCGGATTTCCATATTCACGCAGCTTTTCTATGTGCGCATAAGTAAATACGCCTTCTCCATTTTTTGTATGTACAATTCCGTCGTATTCCATAAAAAAATAAGCCGTCGCATGCAACATGATTTTGCATACTCCGGCTTGATTCACAGCTCTATGAGTAATATATAGTGCAAATATACGATTTTTCATCTATTTTCTAAATTTTACCCTTAAAAATATGTCTATAATATTGTTTTTATAGAAAATAGGTGATATATTTGCATTATTAAATCATGTGATATGATAAAAATTGATGTCCAACTCGATGAAGAGTTACCTGATAGAAAAGGAAACTTCGCAATATGTCCGGTGTGTAAACAGAAAATAATGGACGTTGAGGAAGTTTGCGGAAGTTCTTCCATTAGGATTATATGCAGGAGATGCCGTAAATTTATGAGAGTTAGACTGACGAAGGAATAATAGTAATATTAGATATGCAAGCCAAAGAGCTTATTGACGCACAAAGCGTTGATAGGCTCTTTTTTTTTATAACACAACTAAATAAAACACGATGGAGAAAGAACAAATCTTATCCGAATTAACGACAAGACTTGGACAAACCAGCCTTTCGTCACAGACATTAATGAAGTACATAGACCTTAACCCGTTAGAGGAAGGAAGTGAACCTGACGATACTTACTTCAACAAGGCTACCGGATTTCTGCAAGGGTTACAGGGACAGTACAATCATGATGTAGCAACACAAGTTGAGGATTTCAAGAAAAACTACAAACCTCAACCAATCCCGGACGATGCAAAAGACGAACCAAACGAGGGAACGCTTGCCGCCAAATTGAAAAAAATGGAAGAAGAGCTTTTGCAGCTAAAGGGGGAAAAAGAAGCGGAGAAAAGAGCCGCGTCAATCAACGAGTTAAAGGCCGAATCCAAAAGCCAGTTGAAATCTCAAATCGAGAATGGTGGTAAAAACATCTGCAACGATGAGATCCTCGGCATTGCCATTTCCGATGTGGAAATTACAGACGGAATGAAAGTGGAGGACATTGTAAACTGTGCTAAACGCAACTACGAGAAAAGATACAAGGCGATTTTCGGAGACGGAGCATCCCCGAGTATCAATCAGTTTGCGGAAACCGGAGAAGAGCAGGCAAAAAGCCGAAGAGAAGCCTTTAAGGAGTTAATGAAATCAAGAGGCAAGCTCCCGAAAACCAAATAACACATTTTAAAACAGACAAAAAAGATGAGACAATTAGGAACATTCAACACTATCGGTCAATTCCGGTCGGAATTTGGCGGTAATTTTCCTGTATGGTCGAGAGTTCGAGAACTGTATCAAGGAGGCGGTATGATTGATGTTGCCGGAATGGGATTAAACCCTGGCGATATTATACATGCTGGCACAATGGTTAAGTTCAACGGCCCCGGCAAACAGGTAGAGGTGATTACTGCGGAGGGAGTGACAGATGTAAAAGCGGTAGTAACGCTGACTATCACCAACAAGGCTACCGCCAACGGAGATTTATCCTTTGTATTGGGGAGCAAAAGCTACTCAATCGCAGTAACAAGCGCTTCGGGAACATCCCCCGAACTGGTCGCTACAAAGATTGAAGGCGACAAAGCCACTTTCACAGAGTGGGATGTGAAAAGAAATGGCGCAGTGCTGACATTCACGCAAAAGACAGCTGCAATGGTTCCGGCCTACATGTTTATTCCCGGAAGCACCGGAGTAACAGGGACAATGGAACTTACCAAGCAAGGTGCAACTGCAAGCGGAAACTTAAGTGACGTAAACGGCCTTGTATTTGAGGATGTATGCATCCCCGAAGGTTGCATTTCTGCAACATGTGCCGTAGTAAGAGCAGGCAGAATATACGCGGACCGCGTAGCGGGTGGCGGTATTCCTAAATCAGTAGAAGCACAATTACCTATGATTGAGTTTGTGCGCGAATCCAATGAATAAGAAAGGGGGATAATATGTACACAAGAAACAAAGAATTTTACGATATTGTAGGAAGAGGGCTTGCTGCTATGGGATATACCGGCAACAAACCGTTGGAGGCATGGATTAACGACATGTTTGCGGATAAGTATAACGCAGAACAGACTTTTGCCCAAATGGGTTTCCCGTTAAATCCTAACATTCCTCTGAATCCTACTTACGAACAGATTGAGGCAACAATTCGCCCGTACACGCTGGCTACCTACGTAGATATTGACAGTGACGGTGCTACCAAGTCAACTGACGGCCTTTCATTGCAAATGGGCGGACTGCCTACTTTCAAGCACGAGATTACGTTAAGCCGTAAAATCTTGCGTGAAAAGATGATGCTGATGGATGCTATCGGCAGTTCTACACCGGAAATAGAGGCTACAATCATGGAACTTCTGTTTAATGGAGTAGACAGCTTGCTTGGAGGTAACTATAACACGTTCCTTTATCAGAGAAACCAAGTCGTATCCAAAAAAGGAAACCTGATTATTAATGCGGCTAATAATCCTCTTGGCATCTCTTTGTCAATAGACTTTGGCGTTCCCAAGAAGAACATTAAAGATTCTCATTGGTACAAGAAGGTTGATGCAACCGGAGTTGTCACACAAGAAGCAGCCGTAGGTACTACAATTGATCCTATCAAGGTAATGCGTGGCGTCAACCGAGACAGCCGACAGAAAGACTTTGCACCACAGGGGCACTGGGAAGTAAGCAAGACCACATGGGACGACATCATCAATCTGCCGTATTTCCGTCAGATGTACACAGTCGCCAACCGTCCGGACATTTCCGACAAAGACATGCAGCTTGCTTTTGCAAATCTTGTTCCTGACGAAGCAATCAAGGCGTTTATCGAAGCTCGTATCGGTGCCGAAATCAGAGTAATTGATTCTATCTCCGTAGTAGAAAGCTACGACGAGGATACGCAGAAAATCAACTACAAGACCTTGCAGAACTTCGAGGAAGGAGTTATGGCGTATGTCCCGAACGAAGATTTGGGAGACGTGCAATGCGGACGTCCTATCTTCATGGAAACTCCGGGTGCACGTACAGCATTGTATGACGGCGGCCGCACTCTGATTCGCCAAGTATTCAACGACGAAACCATGACGCAGACTATCAAATCGGAAGTTACCGGATTGGTTGTTCCTAACAAGGTTCGTTGGTTCTACTACTTGAACATAAAGGGTAAATAACCATGAAAGATTCTCTAAATACAACTACCGGCACAACCATTGAAGAATATCTTCGTGGCTGTGTCGGCTTCGAGGTTACAGACAACGCAATCAATACGATATTGATTGACAGAAGCATCACCTCCGGTTCTGATGTAACTACAATCGAAAAGCGTCTCAAGGACTTATGCCGGGCAGATCTTTATATGTGGTGCGCGAGCACTCCGAGTGTAACGGGAAGTGTAGAGGATGCCAATGGCGTTTGGAAACATAAAGAAGGCGGTACAGAGAGTTCCGCTTATGACAAGCGCAATTTACGGCAAATGGCTAATGACATATATGCTTTGTATGGAGAGAATGTTAAGAAATCGTCTATTAAGATTGTCAACTTGGGTATGAACATGAACAAAAGGTGGCCTCTATGAAAGTAAACAATCCACGTTTTCCGCATACATGCAAGGTGTATCGTATTTCGGGGGAAACCTCGTTTGAAGACGGATCGGAAACAGTTCTGTATGAGGGAGAATGCAACAAGTATGGAAGCTCCTCTTTGAGAACATTTACGAAAAGCAACGTTATAAAAAGCGATTACGCCATAGATATTCCCGGACTTGTGAAGGGTATTATCGCGGGAGACCTTGTTGACGTTACCGACTACGGCGGAACCTTTGAAGCGTGTGTTGTAACTGATTGCTATCCTACGGAAATGGGAACAACGTTATATTTCAATCTGGCTAAAAATTAAGGTATGGAAGATAATGCTAAAGTCTTGGAGGACGCGAAGAAGAAGATTAATTCTGTTATTGACAACTATATGTTGGATAGGATAACGGAGATCGCCATTAAGCTCCTGCATGACGGAGTAGTATCAGCGCAATATCATAATGTAACCGGAAATACGTTGACTTCATTGGCTGTCGGAATTTATTATAGAGGCGGGCTTTCCCGAATAATAACCGCTGTTGTCACACAAGGATTAAAGAACGCTACCCGCCCTAAATTGAGCAGAGGAGACGGACTTGGAGTGATAATGGTAAGAAGCTATGAAAACGGAAGGCTTATACCTATAAAAAAGTACAATCTGATTGATACTAACGGAGAATACGGATTAACCACATCTGTAAATTTCCTCAAGAATTATAGGTCTCCTCGTGATGTAATAGGGTTGGTAATGTGCACAGGTACTGAATATTCCAACTATTTGGAATCCAAGAAAGGACTGAATGTGCTTTCCGACACATACGATTACGCAGAGAGCATAGCTAAGATGACATTTAAACCGATGTAAGTTATGGGATACGAGCAGGATTTTAAATACAAAGACGCGCTTAAATCATTGTTTAATGCAGCAGCTGCGGTTAGTGATAACGTGTTTACCAATGACCGACCCGCTGCCGCTCCTAAGCAAATGGATAATTTCATAGTAGTATCACTACCGGGACAATTGACTTCCTCGACTTACGGATGCGGTTTCGGAAACGTACAAACATACTGCACCGTAGAGGTCTACGTGAGATTAAAGAAAAGCGGCGTTGAAGATTTAAATGTAATGGACGCCCTTGTTGGGAAAGTCCTTTCCTTGTTCCCGATTAGTGACAGTGTCATCACCGTCTCTAACCCAAAGCTGACACTGAAAGGTAATGACGGATTAGGGTTTAGCGCTACATTGATAAGGGCTGACCTTGTGATAAAATAAACATAAAATAAACAATTAAAACTTTTTATTATGGCAATGAAATCAAAACAAGAGTTGAAAGAAGTGTTTAGCGGTCTTTCTTCTATCATGCTGGTAAAGGGTGGTATTACTGACTTTGCAACAGTGGAGCCGGATTTTGACTTGCCCGTTACTGTGGATTCCCTGAACCTGTCCCAAGCAGAACCCACGTTGAACCGTACAAAGGTACATGGTCTTCAAGCGGACTGGGCTGTAACAAGTACGGCAGGCGATATTACTTTCGCTGCTACTGTACCAAGTATAAGCGAGGATTTGGTTAGTTTCTTCCTCGGAGAAGCCAACAAAGTAGCAACTTCTACCGTAAACGGACAAGAGTATTCCGGAATCTCCGTAACTCTGAACAGTAAGAAGATTAATGCAGGTTTTGCGTTGTTGAGCGAAGACGGAGAGAAATGTATATTGGTTAAGAAAATGGCTATCTACGCACGCCCGTTGTTCGAGAACGCATCCACCACTCCGTTTGCATTTGCGCTTAGTGGAACGATTGAAATTGAAGACGGTGCAGCATCCACTGCTGCTTCTGACGACAATATCGCGTTCTTAACAAAAAAAGCCTCCTGACCGTAGCTCCTACTTCCCTGTCTTTCGTCAGCAGCGCTGATAATACAGGGAAGACCATTACAGCTACAACAGAAGAAAGCCCAGTATCTGCTTCATCAACAGAAACATGGTGCAAGACTTCCGTAAGCGGCAAAGTGGTAACGGTCAAGGTTGATGCAAATAATGGAGCATCTGTCAGAACTGCCATTGTGAACATTTCTACCGCAAGCAAAGCAGCAGCAGTAGAAGTTACACAGGCTGGTACTGGTACCTAATATTAATGGCGGTGAGCTTTATGCCGCCGCCTTTTCTTTTTACACCTCAAAACATTATGAACGACAAAACGATAACTCAACCTACTTCGGTAGAACAGGAAAGGCTTGATGAAGTGCTTGAGAACAGCACAGACTATGTATCTCTTCGCGAAAAGGAGATTGGAATAAAGTGGCTTCACCGGGGAACGATAAGAAAGCTGACGCACACCTTTATATCATGCAAACAAGACGATGAGGTGACAGCCCGATGTGCGTCCCTTATAATCCTGAATAACTGGTGGAAAATAAGGCTTTTCCATTGGATACATTGGCGCATTCTGTGGAAGAAATATACGGACCAAGAACTGACAAGTGTCGTTGCTCTTGGTAAAAAAAAAGTGGAATTTCAGAGACTTCAATACTTGAACATTACCATGTTCTTGACAGGAATGAAGGACACAGTGATGACGATGACGAGAAAGGAAGCAGATCGTATCCTTCAAGAACTTCGGCAGGAGCAGCCTTTGCAAACGGAGAAAAACATCCCGAATTAACCCGCCCTCTCGTTCTCTTTTGGGGAATGGTGAATATCCCTAACTGGTACATGGACTGGGTGCTTACCAATGCTCTGTATGAGCTTCTTATATGTGATGCTCCTATTGTAGTGTACAATAATGACGATAAGACAGACAAGGGAATGCACACTTCCAAAGAGATGAAAGAGCTGACAAGAAAATGGGAGGCAAAAAGGAAAGAGCAGGAAACTAAAGGACAAAGAATATCTCTTAATGATTTTATAGTAAACGGCGTTAACGCTATTAAAAAGGACACAAAATAACAATCGACATGGCAGACCTCGGAAATTTAAATTTTGGGATTCACCTGAAAAATTATACAGAACAGGAATACGAAGCTATCAAAAAAAAGCTCGTCAACATGCACGCAACCGTCAGCGCGAAAGTAGGATTGAAGGTTGATGTAAAAGAGATTGAGGATAAAGTAGATTCCTTGCTGAAAAACAAGACGTACAAGGTGAAGCTTGAGGTGGATAGTGAGAGTATCAAGAAGCTTACAGAAACCTTTAAAGGGCAAGGTGTGAATACAAGCGAATTAAGAGCCATGAGGGGTGTTTCTCAAATAATGCGTGCCGACGCTTACGCCAACTCTCAAAAGGCCCTTGAGCAGCTTAGAAACGCCCGTTTACAAGCAGCAAAAGCCGCAGATACGCATAATTCCGCTATGAAGCGGGCAAATACAACCATGTCTTCCCAGTCTCGAATAGCCGGAGAGTTAAGAAATCAAATCGCCAACGTGTATTCCATATATACAGTAGAGCGTTTTGTTAGGGGATTATATACCATTGGTGGGGAGTTCCAAAAACAACGCATCGCACTGACCTCTATTATCGGAGATAGCATGAAAGCTGAAACGATATTCAACCGCATCAAGGAGTTAGCGGTGGCTTCCCCGTTCCAGTTTAAGGAATTAGCGTCATACGCAAAACAGCTTTCTGCATATAGTATCCCCTACGAAGAGCTTTACGATACGACTAAGCGGCTTGCTGATATTTCCGCGGGTGTCGGTGTTGATATGGGACGTATCATATTGGCATACGGACAAGTTCGTAGTGCCGCGTTTCTTCGCGGGCAAGAGCTTAGACAGTTCACAGAAGCAGGCATTCCGTTAGTTGATGAGCTGGCGAAACGGTTTACCGTTCTTGAAAATAAAGTTGTTAGTGCTGGAGACGTATTCGATAAGATCAGCCGAAAAGAAGTCAGCTTTGGCATGGTGAAAGATGTTCTTTGGGAGTTAACCAATGAAGGCGGGAAATTCTACAACATGCAGGAAGCTCTCGCAGAAAGTCTTGCGGGTAAATGGAGTAACTTGCAAGATGCTTGGGATGTAATGATGGCAGACATTGCAGAGGGTAATAGCGGCGTCCTTTCTGATAGTTTGGAAATACTTACCAAGCTGATGAAACATTGGGAAACCGTTGCCGATATACTTGGCATGTTGGCGTTTGTATATGGTTCGTATAGAACTGCTGTTATGTTGACAAATGTCGCAACTAAGGGATTGCTGGTTGTGCAAAATGCGTTAAACGCTGCAATGAAAAAGAATCCAATAATTTGGATTATAACTCTTATCGGAACCGTAGTAGGAGCATTGGTTATGTTTCGAGAGGAAGTCAAAACTACAACAGAAGTTATTACAGATTTAAATAAGACTATTTCCGATACGAACGATAAGATGAAGGGGAACAAGGCCGTTGACGGACTTATAGACCGATACGAAACCCTTAGCCAAAAAGCCAACAAAAGCGCAGAAGAAAGCAGGGAATTAGGACGTATAACCAAGAACTTATCTAACACCTTCAAGGATGCAGTAACCCAAACAGACAAATACGGAGTAGCAATATCCCTTTCTGTTGAGAAGATGCGAAAACTTTCTCAAGAGCAAAAGGAATTGTATAAAAAGCAATTTATCGGCACCATGGCAAATGCGCAAATACAAAAGCAGAGCGTAGATGTTGAAAGAGAAAGGCTTGCCGGGATTATCAGAGAGGGTGGATATAGAAGGTTTGACGAGACAGGAAGAGAACTATCCTTTGCCAAATATAAACCGGAGGATATTACTAAAGCAAGAAACAGACTGTTGGAACTTGAAAAGCAAAGTTTAGACTTGGCTAACATTATAGATACAGCCAGACAGTCTTATCATTCGATGAGCCAAATAGATATAAGTAAACCATTGACTGATTGGGAAAAGGAAGCAAACTTGCTCGCTGGAGATTTGAATGTCATAAAGCCTAAAGAGAGTGAATCGTATGAAGAATACATGAGCAGGTTGTCTACTAATATAAGTGATTTAAAAAAGAAAATAGACAGCCTTAATCCGGATAATAAATTTTCAGAAAAACAATTAGCGTCCTATAACAAAGAACTTGATACGACAAGGAAAATATACGAAACGTTAGGCGGAAGAGAAAAGTCAACAGATACAGCCAAAGACCCTATTGCCGAGCAATGGAAGAATCGTGCCGACCTCATAGAAAAAGCTATATCCAGCTACGAGAAATGGAGGAAAATAGAGGGGGAAGAATCGGCCTCTCAAAGAGTAAAGAATATACCCGAATTTGCACCCGTATTTGATAGCAAGGGGGTAAATTTAGACTTGAGCGATCCGAGTAAGGCGTACAAGTATATCCAAAGCCAGCTGGATCAAAGCAAGGAGAAGCAAAAAGATTTATATGTTTCTCTTGGCGTTAAGATAGACAAAGAGCAGATTGAAAACGCAAAAAAAGAAGCCGATAACGCCTTAAAGGAAATAGAGAAATATATATCTCAAGCCGGAGAGAAATGGGACTTGTATAAAAAGCTATTTGATGCGACCGGAAACAAAGCACTTTCCATGAACATTGCTTTCGGTGAAAACATATCATTTGAAAGCATTGTTGAAGATTTCCGCAATCAGCTTGGAGATGCCCTAAAAAAGACAGGAAGCAAGTTTTCCATTACTGATGTCCTTGCCATGAAAGAGGATGATGTAAAGAAGCAATTCGGAGAAGGAATCATTTTAAAGTTGTATCAAGCAATAAGCGAGGAGGGCAAGAAAATGCGGTCTGAAAGCATTGAAAACCTTTCAGGCATGATAGAAGATTATAAAGACTATTCCCAAAAGATAGAAGACATTGAACGTAACCGTCAAAAGAGCATTGCAGATATAGAGAAAAACAGGGGAAACATAGGCAGCAAAGAGGCCGACATCCTTGTAAAAGAAGTAAACAAGCGGGCGCAAGAAGACACCTCGTCTGTGCTATTCGACCAATTCAAGGAAAGCAGTGACTGGGTGCGTATCTTTGATGACCTTGACCGGGTATCTACATCTACGTTAGACGACATGATTTCTAAGGTAGAGGAATTTTCCCAAAAGCAAGGATTATCAATCGAAGACACCAAAGAATTGGTAGAGGCGTTGCGTAAGCTTCGTGGAGAATTTGCAGAAAGAAGTCCGTTTAAGGCGTTGGAGGCCTCTTTTAGCAGCATTAAGGAGGCTAAAAACAGGCTGGAAGCATTGAAGAGCAGCGGAGCTTCTAAGGCAGAAATAGACGCAGCGGAGAACGATTTAAATTCGGCTTATTCCGACCAGTCAAAGGCTATACAAGGCGTAATCGGTAAGTTTGATGCGCTTGCAGGAGCTGCGGATTTCTTAGGAGGAGTGTTTGAAAATCTTGGACTGGGAACAGGCCTTTCGGATGCAGCTGGAGTTTTGGGAGGAGGGCTGCAAGGAGCATCGCAAGGCATGGGAATGGCGACTTCTTTATTCGGGGCATCAGCAGGTCCTTGGGGAGCAGCAGCAGGTGCAGCGTTAAGCCTTATTTCCGGCATTGCGCAACTACATGACAAAAGACTTGAAAGAAGTATCCAGCGTAGCAAACAAAGAGTTGAGGAATTAAAATCCGCCTACGATCAATTAGGAAAATCCATAGATAGATCGCTTGGTGGAGACGAAAGTATAGAGCGTGCCATATTGCTATATGAACAGCTGGAAGAACAAGTTAAACGCGCCGGGAGTTCGCTTACCGAAAGCTATAAAATGCAATTCCGAGTATTAAAGGACGATGGTTCGGACTATGTGGAAGAATTAAAAAAACGGATAAAATCAATGGAGAGCCTCCCAGCCGGGTTGCAGCGTTTTACGGGATTAAACTTTAAAATAGGTGTAGACAAGGAAGCGCTGGAGGCATTGGAAAAGGTTGGCGTAGGAAAGGAACTTGATAACAGCGTCCTTAAACAATATCAGGCCCAATACGTGGGACTTGTTTCTCAACGAGCAGAGATAGAGGGACAATTAAGAAACGAAGAAGGGAAAAAGAAATCTGATGCAGGAAAGATACAAGACTATAAGAACCAGCTTGCGGAACTGAACGAGCAAATCGCCTATTTCGTGGAAGATCTCACCAAAGATTTGTACGGAATAGATTTCCAGGATTGGGCAAGTCAGATAAGCGATGCGCTAACGGAAGCCTTTGCCAACGGAGAAGATGCAGCGCAGGCTTTTGACAACGTAGTGAACAACATCATGCGAAGTGTTGCCAACAACATATTAAAGAACTTGGTAATACAGCCCATGTTTGAAAAGTTACAGGATAAACTTTTCGGAGAAAAAGGCCTGTTTAAGGAGTTTACAGATATTCAAGACAATGGCGCTGTTGCAGCAGGGGCTATAAAAGACTTTTTCGACAATGAGGGGAAAGCCATGATAGATGCCTCGCAATCTTTCCTTGAAGCCTTTGATAAAGCTACCGGAGGAGCGCTTACGGCTACCGGGGAATCTTCCACTTCCGGATTAACAAAAGGAATACAAGGTGTAACAGAAGATACGGCAAACCTTTTAGGTTCATACCTGAATAGCATCCGACAGGATGTAAGTGTAAAACGTGCTCTTCTTGAAAAATTAGGAAATGAAATTTTCCCAAAGTACAATATTCTCGCAGAACAGCAACTAACGCAATTAAGAGCGATAGCTAACAATACGCTAAGAAGTGCTCAAAACACAGAAGCCAACTTGGCTGTGTTAAAGGAGTTTATGGGATTAGTGGGTATGGTTATAGACAAAGGGAAACGAAAGATTAATATATAAAATTATGAACGACAAGGATTTAAGCAGAATATTACTCAACCAAGCAGTATCGCTGGGATTATGTACGGAATGGACAGAACAATGGGGTTCTCCCGATCAACAAGCGTTAATTGACAAGTATTTGCATGGGATTGATTTCTGTATAGACAAAGGGTATCCTACCAATACTTTCATAAAGGAAAACTTCGATAAGGATATTCTTCACAGAAACAACATATTTGTTGATGAAGATATACAAAAGCGAAATATGAGCCACACAGCCGTACTGAACGGAAGATGTAAAGGTACTCTCCTATTTGACGGTTTCTCTATATGTGATTTGTATGTCCGTCATGATAGCGAAGTGACTATTGACTGTTCTCAATATTGCAAGATATTCATTAATGTGTATGACCGGGCAAAGGTAAACGTAATTCAAAGAGGAATAGCCTCTGTATATGTATATATTCATGGAGAGGACTGTGTAGTAGAAACCGAGGGAGATGTATTGCAAAGAAAAAGCCAGATGTAGTGTCTGGCTTTATTGCATAATTCTTTTTGTATTGGCTGAAATGAAGCAGCAAGAGTCACTAACGATTCTTCCCTCTCCGATAATTTCATGCAAGGGAAAGTGCTTGGCTGCTCCTCTCGGCGTCCATCCCAGTCTATCACCTTTAGGCTTTATATGATGTGGATGCTTTGAAGAACACTTTGCTTTCTTGCTTTCCATTACACTCCCCATATTGTTTTGATATTGAATTTATCTGTTCCCTTTTTATCCTTCTGCTTACAGTTCTCTTAACCACTTCTTCCCGGATTTGGTTTTAAACCATATAAGTATGCCACTTGTGATAATGGTTCCTATTGTATATACTAAGCTTAAAAAATCCATATATCCTCCTATTATTATTTTTTCTTTTTCGCCCTATCTCTATAAGGTGTCGCATTATATATTCCGTCTATATGCTCAAATAATTGAGGCTCTACATTCGCCTTCATGGGGTCTAATACAAAATCTATACCTTCTCTCCTTGCAAGTTTTGAAGCCGGGACAAAATCAGAATCCCCCGAGAAAAGAACAATAGTATCAACAAATCTTTTTAAAGCTAACGAAGCTATATCAATCCCAATTTTCATATCTATTCCTTTTTGTTTAATATCCAAAAACACATCGGAATCTGACAAATCTTCAATTTTTGTTTTGCCATTCAACAAATCTTTCACTTTGGAAGAACGTATCTGCCAATTATGATTGTCTTTTAACTCCCCCATCCGTATGGCTACTTTCCTTTTCTGTTTAAGTGCACTTATCAACTCGTTCTTAAACTTGAATTCTTCCGTCTTACTGAAATCTATCGCTTTCTTAGATACCGGATTATGCGCCTTTTTATCCAATGGATAGCAATCGTAGTAGAATATCCTATAAAGTGTATTACGGTCTCCCACATGCTTCATGCACATTGTGTATAGCCTCTCCGCTACTTCTGAACCGCTCATCTTCTTTTCGCTATTATAAAGATAATTAAATCTTTTTATAAAAAAACCGCCATCTACCAATACGGCAACCTTTACAGGTGGGAAGTTGTTGTCTTTTTTCATTATGGTTATTTATAAAAAATGCCCAGGGGTCGGCATACCCATTATTTAAGGATAAGCGGCAAGAAGCTGCTTTCGGGTATGCGTAGCCATGAGCGTAATTATGATGCAAATATAGCGACTAAAGTTTATATTGCAATAAATCACTTATTTTTTTATACATGTTTAATAGCATACAACGAAGTGGCACCAATCTAAATGTTTAGTTTTTAATAGATTACTTATTAATACAGAATAACTTTCTCTCACAAACAAATCAAGCGGAGTTTCCTCCGCTTGACCTGATGTAATTTAAATATTGTCAGAATGAATAACCTACTGCTATTGATAATTGTGAATAATCGGCCTTCTCAATAAGGGGCCAATCTCTCTTCTGATATTTGTATCCAAGTTCTACGAATATATTTCCATTCATAACCGGGAAGTCAACACCGAATGCAGGTTTAGCCATAAAACCTAAATCGTTTTCGTCTGCATAATCTGAACATGAAATAAAAAATGTATATCCTAAATCAAGAGATAAATAAGGAGAAATACCTCCTTTTATAAAGTTAAATTTTCCGTTTACAAATAATGGAACGTATAAGGCGGTTTCTTTATAGTCCTTATAATACTTATCCGTAATCGGGCTTACACCAGCTTTCTCATACAAATGTTTGCACCAAGATACGCCCGTACCGACTCCCAATCTAAAGTTTTCATTAAACCTGTATCCAGCGAGAAACTCTGCTCCAAAAGACTGGTTTTTGTCATCGTCAATACCTAAATCATATCCAACCTTGACCTGTGGTTCAAACTTGCTTTGCGCAAAACACATATTTGTCGCTACTATGGCGACAAATAGAAACAAAATAACTTTTTTCATACCTAATATTTATTTGACTTGTTTTATTGCTATTCCTGAAACTTCCCAATATCCATTATTGTACTTATCGGTTCTAACTCGTTTTACATCAAAGTTCACAATGCCGTCTGCTCCGATTTTCTTGCACTCTTCTACTATTTTATCCATCATTCTTTCGGGCGTAGCCTTGTATCCTAAAACCTTATTTGTATATTTATCAATCTCTTCTATTATCCCATTCTTCCCTTTTAGTTCTACGTTTATACTCTTGCCGGACGTAAAACTTACATTTATCATTGATAGGGGTTTAAAATTTACTCCGGAAGATGTTGGATTAATAATAAATCCTTTTTCTGCGTATTTCCTAAAGTCCAACATGCTTACGCTCTCCGAATAAAACGTTTTTGCACATCCGCTAAGTAACACACAACAGATTGCAGATAATAAAATCTTTTTCATAAAGCATTTGTTTTGTTAATTAATGTGCGGCAAAGTTAACAACTTTATATTGATAAATATTATTTTATTTATGATTTATTGTAACAACTATTGTATGTTATAAAACACATCCACCCTTTTATTATCCGAATCACTTGAGAAAAATCATCTATTTTCTATGTATTTGCACGAAAACATAGAAAATACATGAAAGAAATTGATTTTCTAATAAGAAGTTTGCGCTTTCAAAGACTATATCTATCTTTGTTGCGCTAACAGATGACGATTGCATTCGTTACGCA
>ULTQ01054320.1_pt1 | contig 19400 bp, 15 predicted proteins | sample 1957731 | NCBI WGS metagenome assembly ULTQ01 (sample SAMEA4835738, study PRJEB28245) | human gut metagenome | biome: gut microbiome; material: fecal sample | place: Denmark | collected 2008 | reverse complement strand
CGGCCACACCCAGCATCAGCCGATAAGGTTTCGGACATGGTTAACATTGGCAAATTTATGAAGAAATATTAAAAAAGCAAAATAAAGAGAAAGTTTTTTTGAAGTCAATGAGGAAAAAAATGTTTTGCTTTGCAGCGTGTCTCAAAGTTCTCTCAAATCGATGAATTTTCCTTCAGACCACTTACAGACCACGCAGAGGTCTTAACAGACCACATAGGAATTCTAAAATATCCTAATAGATAAGAAGTTATCTGTGTACAATAGTGCCAAATCAAAAGTAAATGCTTATTTTTGTAGACAATATCGTTGAAGCCGACCCTGGAAAGAGCCGACTTTTTTGTTTCACTAATACAATTTATGCCAATGAGTAAAACCTACATTCCAAAGATGGGACCTAAAAAAGCCGTGGCTCCACCAGTACGACGCAAGGTAAATTATGACAACGGACGGAACCTAATGACCAGAGACCTTAAGAATTGGTATCAGACCCACAAAGACTATTACAACGAGTTTAAGTCTTCCATAGAAGGAGCCTTTCTGAATGGTGATGAAAAGACTGTCTTAGAATTAATTGGAAATCTGAGAAGTCCCATACTGACCAAAGACACTTCTATCTTTCAGGCATGTAAGGATCTGCTTACAGGGGAGACTGTAAAACTCGGAGAATTCGAACCGAGAAATACAGAAGTCGTAGATTGGGTGTCCAATGACCTTGATGCCACCATCGCCGCTAAATATCACCCTTTTTCAGCAGACAATAAAGAAGCGCTCTTAGACGCTTTCAAAAAAGGAGAGCTCTTGACAGACAGATACAAGGCCATACTTTACTGGTTGCATCTCGACGGCGGTCAAATGTTCATGCTGATGCAAATGGCGGAGAAGATGGAAACTCAAAAACTTACCGACAACGAACGGAAATGGGGCGAGATGGTGACTGAGTCTATTGTGTACAAAGGAGTGACGACACGAACTTTCAACAAACGGTATTGGAAGCAGTTCTTTTCCTTCGAGGGAATGAGAACTGCGAAAAAGTACATTACCAATGCTTTGACCGCCGCCAAAGGCAAAGGCGGACGCTTCTTGGGAATATATCTGTTGGAGGATCTCCTTAACGGGCCTGACAGAGAAAGTATTCTTAAGAACATTGGCTGTGTCGTAAGTAATCGGAAAAAGGATACCGACCTGGCATGTCTTCTCGTTCTATTGGTCAGAACAGGCAATATCGACGAGAACATGAAGTACAAGCCTTTCCACGAAGCACTGAAGTCGCAATTTCCCGATGCCGGGATCGGTACAGAAAGACGGCCGCAACAGCTCTATAATAATATGGTATTCTATGGTGGCAAAACCTTAACCTCCAACACGCTGAAAAGATGTGAGAACCTCATTGAAGAGCATAGAAAAGCTCTTCAAATTCAATAGAATATCAACTCTTCAATCAAAAAAATGTTCGGTTAATTGGCGATTCAATTAACCGAACATTTTATTTTTCGACCCTTACTGCATAATACTTAATTTTGCAGCGGACACCTAAAAGTGTTCGCGCAGATAATTCATAAAAAAATAACAACGAACCAAAAACTTTATGCAGAAGATTTTATCGATTGAGACTTTATTGCAGACACCCGTCTGCATGATGACCGGAGAGCAGCTCGCTTTCCTTGTAATTAACCTGCCACTGCTCAACAAGCAAGGTAACAAAGCATCCTCGGATGAGGAGTCACCTAGGCCGCGCCGGCTGGTGTACGGCATCAAGGGCATTGCCGACACCTTCGGCTGCAGCATCCCCACCGCCAACCGCATCAAGCGGAGTGGCATCATCGACGATGCCATCACACAGGCGGGGCGCAAGATCGTCGTGGATGCTGATCTGGCACTGAAGCTCGCAGCATCCGCTAAAGCTAACGGCACTGCAATCACCAACTCCTGAAGACTATGGCACAACCTAACGAAATGAACGATGTTGCCATCCGCCCCGACGCACTCATGGACAAGCACGTCCATGAGCTGCCAGCGGACTATCTGATGACGGAAGTGGGAGAGATTGCCGACATCATTACGCAGTTGATGGACTGCTCCGAGGACATCGTCATCTCCACGATGTTTGCAGTGGTGTCCGGTGCAGTGGGGACGAAGGTGAGCGTGTTTGACGGCAAGTACACCGACATGCTCAACATCAACGTCTGCAATGTGGCTCCACCCGGAAGCAACAAGACACAGTCGGTGAGTCTGCTGGTAAAGCCTTTGGAAAACATCAGCTTGCAGAAGCATCTTGCCTACAAGGAGGAGAAGCAGCGCTGCATGGAGTTGAAGGACACGGCAAACATGCCCAATCCGCAGATACTCTATGTCTCCAACCCTACGCCCGAAACCTATTCGCACCGCAGAGTTCTCTCCTGACAATGGCGGTAATATTATCGGACAAGTAGCTCGATGCTGCAAGGTGGTAGCGGAGAGGAATATCGACATCACCTCCACCTATGACAGCTGGATAAAAGTCGGCTTTGCCCTTGCGAGCCTTGGAGAGAGCGGCAGAGAATTCTTCCACGTATGCAGCAGCCAGAACGAGAAGTATGACCGGCGCGAGACCGACCGAAAATTTGACAGTTTGCAAAGAGGCAACGGCGACATTACCATCGCTACCTTTTTCAAAATCTGTAAGGATTATGGCATCTCACTTTATCACTAAATTGATGAGCAATCTTTTGAAAGTTGATGGGGCAAGTTATGCCGTTTGTCATGACAACGGCAACTTGCCCACCCTTCAAGGGATGGGATTCAGTTCGCTCGAAACTCGCTCTCTTTATCACTTTGTATATAAAACCAACCTGATGATAACATGAAGAAAAACACACAAAACAAAACGGAGTTCATACAGTTCCGTGTGGACTCCACAGTGAAGGATTTGGCGAAGAAGACCGCCAACGAACATTTCGACGGGAACATGAGCGACATGTTCCGCTACTCACTTTATCACTGCAACTTCTGTGGTGCCGGTGACAACGCCGAACTCGACCGCTTAGGAAATAGTTTTACACGTATGAGTGAAGATACGTCTAAAATGCTGGCAACTGTACATGATGATTACATCAACCAGATAGTCTACCATGTCAACGCGCAGGCAAAGTCTTGTCCGTCACCGGTGACGCGTCAGGAGGCAAACGCGGCCGTTGGGACGACATCGATGACGAGGCCGCTTCAAGGGCGGTATGTCAATGTAGAGAACAAAAAAGTATTCACCAATAAACCTTTACTACTATGGAAACACGTAATTCAACAGACAAGAATTTTCATTTTGGCGATATTCATGAGCTGGCCAGACGGGTCAATGGTGTTCCAGCTCCATCCTGTCAGAAGTCAACAGAAATGTCTAAGTCGAAGAAAGTGAGCAACAGAAAAGGCATGAGTCAAGACACAAAGCCTGTTCCTGAATTTCATTCGAGCACGGAGGATAAAGCGGATGCAGAAGTGCCTAAACTCGTCACCGGCGGGACTAAGGAAGACAACGGCAAACCGCTGGCTCAGCAGATGTTGCTTGCGACTTTCTAACGGCTGCAAGCTCTTCCAGGTGGCATATAGGTTGTCTAACTTCTTCATATTTTCGAAATGTTACCGGTTAAAGGTGGCCACTGGCCACCTTTGAGCTTATTATTATAACGATTTCATCTTCGTTCTATTGCGTCACGGCTGAATAAAAGTAACTTATGATTCAAGTCGTTACCCATCAGTATTGACAGGAAGCCTACAGACTGATGTCTTAACAAGTTATTTGGCATGTCCGATAAGGTTCACAACAACTTTTATCATAGTATCCTTTTCCTCAGGACGGCTTTCAGCAATGAGCAGAGTAAGGGCAACAAGGGTTGCATCGTCAATTTGCTTATTGTGCATAGCGTCATAGAGAATGCCGTTCTCGTTCATAAACCAAAGAAAGAGGGTAGCGGCAATACGCTTGTTGCCATCACTGAAACTGTGGTTTTTGGTGACAAGATACAGGAGCATGGCTGCTTTCTCCTCTACGGTCGGGTAAAGATCCTGACCTCCGAAGGTCTGATATATCTGTCCTATGCTACTCTTGAAACTGTCGTCCTTCTCGTTGGCGAAGAGTCCGCTTCCACCAAATTTCTCTCGCAGTTCCGCAAGGACTTTCATTGCACCTTCGTATGTAGCGTGGAACTTCTCCTCTGTGGAGCTTTCTGGTATGCTCAGCCGCTGGTAATCATAGTCGTCAAGACGGTCAAGGGCGAAAGTGTAGTCCACAACCACATCAAGCAGAGCGTTGCGCACTTCCTTGCTGAGGTCTTGCAACTTCACCGTCCTCGCCATCGAGCGTACCAATTGTACCATCTGCCGGTAGTTCTCCTCTCGGATACGCTGGTTGATAGCGTAGCCTTTGATGAGATAATCCCTCAATACGCTTGTGGCCCATTGACGGAATTGAATACCTCTCTTCGTGTTTACACGATAACCAAGCGAGATAATGAGGTCAAGGTTATAATAGGTTACATTACGGCCGACCTGTCTCTTGCCCTCCGTTTGAACTGTTCGGAATTTCCGAACAGTTGAATCGGCAGCCAATTCACCATCCTCATAAATGTGCTTGATATGCTCACTAACATTGGCTTTGCTGGAATCAAATAACTGTACCAGCTGTGCCTGTGTCAGCCACACCGTCTCATTCTCCAACTTCACGTCAAGCTGAGTCCTGCCGTCTTCGGTCTGATATATGACAATCTTATTGTCGAGTTCATCCTTGTTCATCTTCACTTCAATTTGATTGTTACTCAATCTGCTTTAATGTTTAATCTACTCTTGATGACATCCAAAGTGAGCGCGTGACCTTTAACCGTTTCTCTGATTAAAGTATACGTCCAGTTTCCTCATCGTTCATCTTTTATTTATGGTACTACCTTTCTGACCTGATAGTTAATCTCCATGCCAAGAACATCAATAATCTTCTGCACAGTCCTAAGTGAAGGATTACCGTGTCCACGCTCAATATCTTTCACAGTAGCGAGGCTCACCTCTGCTATCTCCGCTAAATCCTGTTGGGTTATTCCCAATGTCTTGCGTCGTGATTTCATTGTCTGCGCCAAATCCATAGTCTACTATATTAAACTCTCAGTGCAAAGATAAGAATAAAAATTGAAAAACACAAGCAAAAGTCTAATAAAATACACCTATAGAAATGATTTTGCAAGAAAACATTCCGAACAAGCTCACCAACATCGGTCTATCTTGCAGCACCCTATATTCATTCAACCATATTCTGCGGGGTTATACTTTCTCATTTTGCCAGTTTGTATGTGAAGTATAAGTAATATCCAAAAGCTCGCCTGCCATCTTCGCATCGTCTATTCTCATGACTGTATCTTCAGAAGAGTGATAGCCAAGGAAATTGATGTCGCCATACCAACAAATGGATTTGTCTATAATGGCACATTGGATGGTCTGCGCATCGTTTACAGAATAGGTACCGCCAACTTCCTTGAATCTCACTTCGTCATATCCTTCCTTCCTGATATTGACGTAAATGCTCACTCCGTTGGATTGCTGTTCTATAAGTTTCTGTATAACAATAGGATGGCGGTATATTCTAATCATGGGACAAGCGATCACTATCGAATGTTTGGCATTGGATATGTCGGCAAGGAAGACTGTCTCGAACGTGTCTCCATCATAAATTATGTCAAATGGGGTGTTCGGATTTGTTTGACGAGGCCGTACCTTATACCCAACGGCAGCATATCCTCGCAGTCGGCGTTTGTACATTGTTTCGCACATTGGTTGGCGAATGTCGACATAATCATACACCCGCACGTCTGTTTTGCCTTCACAGTCACGATGCAGACGGCCGGTATATTGCGCGACGAGACCTTTATAAGAAACTGGCTGGGCAAGGAACAAAGTGTCAAGGCGCGGTAAGTCAAAACCTTCTGAAATGTATTTCAGCGAAGCTACAATAACCATCGGCTCTGTAGGCAACACAGATTTCAGACTTAATTCTATCTCGTACTTCTCTTTGGTAGACGCAGATCCGGTAAGGACGATGACGTGCTTACACAAAGGTTTGATAAGTTCAGTCAATAACGACACATGCTCTACGAGTACGCTTATAATCATTGGTGTACGTCCGTCTTTCAAGACATTTGCAACATCGCTTATTATCTGTTGGTTCCGTTGCTTGTCGTCTGTCAGTTCATGTAATATCTGGTTATAGCTCAGTTTGTCCTCACCGAGTTGCCTGTAAGTAGTGAAACGGGGAATGAGCCATCGGCAGAATTTCTGCTTTGACATCTGGGCTGCAGCATCCTCGGTAAACCGTATCGGGCCGCACTGCATGAAAATGATGGGCTGGTGACCGTCCTTACGCATAGGTGTAGCCGTCAGTCCATACACATATTGTGCATTGGCATACTTCAGCGCCTGCTCAAAGTTGGAGGCTGACACATGGTGGCACTCATCAACAATCACCATGCCATAATTCCGCACGAATGGCTTGACCTCATTGTCAGAAACACAGGATTGTAGAAGGGCAATGTCGATGTTGCCGTTCAGCGTATTTTCGTCTGAACTCAGCAGTCCGACGAACGGCTGTTCCTTCTTTCGTCCCCGTTTCTTAGGAGCATCCGGCAACGTATAGTTAATGGTCATGAACTCACAAAATTTAGTCCGCCATTGCTTTGCCAACGCTTTGTTGTGTACAAGTATAAGCGTATTGACTTTCCGTCGCGCTATCAGGCCGATGGCTGCAACTGTCTTGCCAAAAGCTGTTGTTCCCGACAAGATGCCGTTGTCGTAGGACATCAGTTGGCTGACAGCTGCCTCCTGCTCAGGTCGTAGTGTGCCACTGAATGAAACATCTATCGCATGTCCATGATTAGTTTTATCCTCTATCTTTATGCCGACTGAATTCTCTTCGAAGAATTCGATCAATGCCTCCTCACATCCACGGGGCAGGGCAAGCCATTCATCAGAGACTTCGGCACACGATATGATCCGCGGAACATTATAGGTGGACAGATGCATGCCGAGTTTAGCACCAAACTCCGGGTTCTTGAAGGACGCAATACGCTTCAAGTGGTTGATGACTTTTGATGATAAGCCTTTGGTTGGCATATATAACATGTTGGACTTCACAACAGTAATCTCTGTAGGCAGATCTTCTTTTGTCACATTCATTGCCACTGGTGTCTCCCAAGGCTTGGCCTCGCTGGTCTTCGATAATTCACCGAAGTCAGGCTCGTTGGCGTGCAATCTCAATAATGTTTCGACGGCATCCGCGGATAGTTTCGTGACCGTACGCAGGTATTTCCATTGGTCCGGAAATTGTTCAAAATTGTCATCGACGAATACACTATTGCCTTGCTTTCTCGGCACCCCTTGAAGAGGCAGAGCGACAAGATTGCCAAAGCCGCCTTCCGGTAGATGGTCCTGATTCGGGAAGAAGCGATCATAGGACTTAAATGACATCCGACCGTCACGGTTCATGGCCTCTGTAAGGATGGCATTGCCCAGTCGTCTTGCCCTACTCGCCAATACTGATTGTTCAAACAGAATCCACACATGTGCGCCATTACCCGAACGTGAGCGTTCAATAGAATAAGGTATGCTCCAGTCTTTGCATACACCAACAAAGGCCAGCACGTCTTTCTGATAGCCATGCTCGCAGCTCTTGTCGTCAAAATCAGTACAAAGGAAATTACAAGTATCATCGGTCAGAATAGCATAGATTCCAATAGTGAAAGGTTTTCCCCACTCATCCACACCACGCAAGTGCTTTTCAATCTCGACGTCACCCAAAGAAACAAATTGGCGGTTCGGACAGTTGGCGCATTTGTATTTTTTCCTGTCACAAAGAGAAGTCCAACGGTTGGAGCATGCCGGCATGTAACCGGACTTGCTACCATCGCTGCTGGTCCATCTGAGTGCAAACACATCCTCCCGACCTTTGAACAGACTTCGAAAGAGATTCTTCCGTTGTTGCAGGATTTGCTCTTTGCTCAGCAGGCCTTGATTATCAGCGTTGGAGCGTACAGTAAGGACCTCCTCGTCTTTAGGCGAAGGATTTTGTTCGTAGCTAATGCCATGTGCTGAGAGGATGCTTTTCAGCCTCTCATTATCGCGGCTTAATCGTTCTAACTTCTGAAGGAGTTCATCTGTATTGAGCTTTTCTTGCATCTTTACACTGATAATCAAACACGTTTATATGTCTGAAGGTGGCCAGTGGCCACCTTCAGACGGTAATTACTTTAATCTTCCCGAGACTTCTTCCACTCCAACGCCTGCTTGGTTAGCCGGTACATCTGCCTTGGATGATTAGGCTCGTTGGGGTATTTGCGTTCTATGGCGTGATCTAATAGTGCTGGCGTCACGTAGTTCTCACGGAACCTTTTTCTACTTTTCAGGCCACATGCTGCTATCATTGACTTTATAGACATAAACTGGTCTGACATATGAATGATAAGCTCTTGAACTTGGGTCGTACTTGGGTCGTACTTAGGTCGTACTTGAGTCGTACTTGGATCCTTTTTGCCCTTAACTTGGGTCGTAGTTGAGTCGTTGTCGGGTCGTTGAAACGTCACAGTGACCATACCCTTGTCTACCGACCACACCGGACTTGGTAGTCCCTGAGCCTGGCAGGCATCAACTATCCGATGTATGCCGGAACCCCAACTCTCAAGGAAGGTGGTTTTGAACAGTACGTTGGCAATGATGGGATTATAGGGGAAAGAGCCATGAGGGTCTTTGATGTTCTCTGGCGTCATCCCGTGGGGAAGTGCTCCTGGATTAAGAACCTCTATTCGGTCATCATAAATGGCAATACCGACAAAGGCATTGTATTCTTCCCAATGACGGTGACAAAGCGCATTGATCAGAGCCTCACGTAATGCTGCCACAGGGACTTCCAAATGCTCCTCTCGTCGAATGCCTGCTATCTTCCCACTCAACGACAGATGCTTGAAACAAAACGCCATGCCTGCGTCCAACAAGTCAAAGAAATTGCCGTAAGCACGTTGGTTGTCTATGAATTCGTTCTTGTCAGTTCCTCTGAACCTTGCCATCTGAATGGTGAACTGCGGATAATAACCTTTCTCGTTCTTCGTAAAAAGCATTGCCGCTGCATTATTGGGCTGACCGTCAGAAGAGAGTAGCTGAAGTTTGTCAAGGACACTCTTCAAAGGTTCTGTCAAAACTGAATTTGGCACACGTCCGCCTTCTGCACCTAACCGAAGCGCGCCGCGGATGCGGTCTTCATTAAGATCACTCATGCCTATCCCATCAGCCTTCCGCCGCTCCCACGCATAGAAGTCTGGATGATGGGCACGTAACCGTTCCTCAAACAACTCACGAGGCATTTGCTTTGTCGTACTTTCTACTCTGTAGTACGGTTTGCCGGCATAAGTATAGGGCTCATGACCCCAGACGAAAGCATCGAAATAGATGGCTATCAACTTCTTCCCATCGCTGTCGGGCACATCGTAGTAGTTGACCTTCACCTCTATAGCTGGTTCAAGACCACTTAGCGCCTGTGAAATCTCACGCTGTGTGTTGTCGTTGACGTCCTGACCAAGAATTCTGCGTGATGTGGGAGTTACACCAAAAATCAGCCAACCGCCATCAGTGTTAAGAAAAGCACATGCCGTATGCATTGCATCTTTCAGCTCTCCGGTGCTTTTCTTGAGTTCCAATGTGACGGACTCGTCCTGGTCTATCAATTTTTGTATGTCGTCGATGGTCATAATATTCATTTTTAGAGTACAAAAATACGAAGATTCTTTCAAAGAAATCTATTTGTTGCTCATTATTTTTATAAGTAGCGCCTGCATCTGCTCCTTTGTCATATTGGGTATGTCGTCTATCGTCGGCTCATCCTCCAGACGAAGCAGACGACGGTTATACTCAAATTGCTTGTTCAGGGGATAGGAGGACAGATAAAGCTGGGTGACTGTCTTTTGTGTAGAATGTCCCATACTCTCAGAAATATACTGCATGTCAACACCAGCATTGCGCAGGTTAGTGGCAAAAGAATGGCGTGCCCATGTGCCAGAGATTCGCTCTTCCCATCCAAAGATGTCCTTACAGATCATGTGCAGCCGTTTGCGAACATTCTGGTTTTCCTGTTGAATGCGCCGATGCTTCTCCTCTGTGGTCTCAGCTCCTTTAAGAATCTCAGGAAAGACCAGCGCCCCTTTCTCAGGCTTGGCACCAATGTCATTAATGATATTCTGCAATGGCTCAATGATAGGGATGATTACCTCTGCTCCATCCTCACTGCGTTCTGTAGTCTTCTTGCGTTTGAAACGGAATGCCTTGCCACCGGTGGAATAGTAATAATCATCATAGGTGAGAAAAGCCTCATCGGCAAGGTTGAAGCCGTTGCAAAGATACTGAGCCAGAAACAGTCCAAGGGAGAAGTGGACGTTCGGTGTAACATCACACGGCCATTGCTCTGGATAGTCCTTCTCCATAAACAAATCATAGAGTTGAGTCATCTTGTCAACGTTGAGAAACTCACCCTTGCGTGTTGCCCCTCGTGGAATGGAAATGGTGTCTCTACCGCGCTTGTTCGAGAACGGATACTCTACGTTTAGCATATAGCCGCGTCTAATGCATTCATTCCAAATCACCCTACACACACGGAGATAGATACCACGCGTGGTATCTGAGATCTTGCCAATCCGCTTTCTGCCACGTTTCACTCCATTCAACATGCCTTCATTCCATTCCGAGAGCAGTTCCTTGTCTATTTTGAAGCCTTTGATATTGTCCTCTCCAAGAATCTTCTTGAACGAGTTCAAACCACACTGATAACTCTCGGCAGTGCCATATCTATCCTCCTTCTTCAGATTATCAATAACTTCCTGCCACACCGTTAGAAAGTTGACATTCGAAACAAGACCATTGCCTGTAATCGCATTCCTAATGAGTTCCAGCGATAGCTCGTGTCCAACATTCAGCCGGGCCAACATATCGCCATATTCGCCGAGCATGGAAATCCACTGTCGCTTAATCTCGAATTTAGGCGACCGACTGGTCTGCACATTACATATCTCAGAGAAATCCTTCTCCGAGTAACTGCCGCCCACATGATGGTACCATCGTTTACGGCTGATGGTAAAGCGAACTGACAAAGGATATACCTTCACGTCTTTTCGTGAAGTGCGTTTGTCGAGGGTAATTGATACGGTACAGTTCCGTTCAATATAGTTACCGTAAGAGGTCTTTAAGTTGGAAGTCATAGTAATCGGACATTTAATTGTGAGGACATGGCTTCATAAGGAATAACGGACTAAAAAGTGACGAACACCAAGCGAACACGCACCCCTATACGAACACGCATATCATGAAATATCGTTTCATGTCACAAATATACTAACTTTCTGATAAACAACCAAATAAACAATAAAATAAATTTCATAGAAAATCACCAGAAGCTATTCTTAATCCAGAGGTCGTGGGATCGTGGCCCATCCCCGCTACTTGCTAATCAAGCACTTACGGACTTCCGTAAGTACTTTTTTCATACACACGAAAACTATGCGAAAACCATAGCAGTTCAGTTCGCCAATGATATTTAGTGGCGTATCAGCCCAAAAATAGTCCGATGGCTTGTGTCATTGCATATCACCCCGTTTCAAAATCTTGACAAAACGCACAATCTACTCTCCCAGAATAAGCTGTGAGCATAACAGCCTTCTCTTTGTCCTTCCCTCCTTTTCACATTTCCCAGTCGCTGAAAGAAGACATCAGTCTATCACCCATTTCCAATAGGGCAACACCTCTATCTTTCCATTATTGTCCTCGATGGTTGCTTCCTCATCGTAAGTGATGATGAGACGGCGCTTGCACTCCAATGCAGAAGGAAGTTTCTTCAGGGCAGACTCCTCTCTCTCATAAGTGCCATCGCTATGACTAAGATTATAGCAAACCTGAATGGCAAGGCCCTCGTCGGGAACAAAGAAATCGACCTCCACACCCGAGTTGTAGTAGACATCCTGACGTATCCTTATTCAAAATTTTATTAAGCGGTACTTTATAAAAACTGCAAATTTATAAAATACAATTTAATAAAACAAGGAGAAAGTGTACTTAACGTTTACACTCTCCCGTTAACATGGCAAAAAAAGAATACGCCGTTCAAGATCGCTTATGGGGGCTGCTCGTCCCCTGGCCCCTCGGTGTTTTCAGGTATAGATTATTTAGCTTAGACCTGTCAACCGATTGCACTTCTATGTTGAGCTTGCCTAGCCGTTTGCGTGATGATGCCGCTCTTTGGTACATAAACAGAGAGCCTCATACAGGAAAGGCAGGAAGACCGAAGAAATATCTCGGCAAGGTTGATATCGACTGTCTTGACCGTAAAGTGTTTCATGAGATGGACTATGACATTGACAACGGCAAGTGCTTTGGCGGACAGGTATACAGCAAGGCAAGAAAAACGGGAACAACACTTTTTTTTGACGCTATTTCGTGAAATCAAATAAAAATCACTAAATTTGCATATTAAACAAGACTAAAAGTAGATATGGCAGGTTTTAATGAAAATACGCGAGTTAAGTTCCCGGCACTGATGCACCTTACGCGCATCGGCTATACTTATCATGCGTTAAAGGAGTTAGACCTTGACCCGGAGACAAACATTGCCAAGGATATTTTCTATAAACAGATTAAAAAATTCAATCCTCAGTTGACAGAAGAGTCCATCAGCCTACTGCTCGGCGAAATACGTAATAAGCTGAACAATGAAGATTTGGGCCGTGAGTTCTACAGGATAATCTCGTCTAATAGCGGTACTAAGTTTATTGACTTTGAGCATCCTGAGACTAACGACTGGGCTTGTGTGACCGAAATGCCATGCATAAATGGAGGTGATGAGTTCCGCCCTGATATTACGTTGCTAATTAATGGCTTACCACTTGTCTTTATCGAGGTGAAGAAGCCCAACAACAAAGGAGGAATACTCGTTGAGCTTCACCGCATGAACGATCAGCGCCTCCCCAACCCCAAGTTTCGCAGATTTATCAACCTCACTCAGTTGATGATATTCTCTGACAACAAGGAGTATGACTTTACCACATCCAAGCCTGTCCAAGGCGCATTCTACGGTTGTATAGATAAGAAGCGGATGCACTTCAATGTGTTTCGCGAAGAAAGCACCGACTTCTACAAGAGGTTCAATTACTTGCCCTTGAAAGAAGACACTGAGAATTATATTCTTAAGGACAACAATAATATTGTGCTGAAATCCTCCCCCGAGTACGAAACGGACAAGAATCCAACGACACCAACTAATAGGATTATCACGTCCTTGTGCTCCAGGGAGCGTCTTCTTTATTTACTACGCTATGGTTTTGTCTATCTCGATTATATTGATGAAGACACGCAAAAACATGTCCTCCAAAAACATGTAATGCGCTATCCTCAATTATTCGGCACGCAGGCTATTCGCAAGACCATAGATGATGGCAAGCAAAGTGGAATTATATGGCATACCCAAGGCTCCGGAAAGACGGCTCTCTCTTATTTTGCCACACGCGTGCTTACCGACTATTATACGGAGAAACATATCATTCCCAAATTCTACTTTTTCGTAGACCGTCTTGATTTGATGGAACAGGCTACGACAGAGTTCTCCAACCGTGGCTTGCATGTCATCAATGTGGAGAATCGTGATGAGCTGATGAATACTTTCAGTAACGAAAAGGCACAGGAGAACAACTCTGGCGAACATGAGATAATCGTCGTCAATATTCAGAAACTGAAAGATTCCGACGGTAAGATCAATGTCTCTAAATATGCCACGAACATCCAACGGGTATACTTCCTTGATGAAGCACATCGTGACTACAACCCCAAAGGTTCATTCCTCAGCCGCCTGTTTGAAAGCGACCCAAAGGCCATTCGTATTGCCTTGACCGGCACCCCGCTTATCGGAGAGGAACGAAAGACCACGGATGTCTTCGGCAACTATATCAGTACCTATTATTACAATCGCTCTATTGAGGATGGCTTTACCAAGCGCATGATGCGCGAGGATATAGAGACCAGCTATCGGCTGCGCTTACAAGAAATTTGGTCTGACCTCGAAGAAACGATTAAGGTTAAAAAGGAGGATATTAAGAGGCAAGCCATTATTGAGAATGAAAGGTATGTGGGAGCTTTGCTCGACTATATCGTCAGTGACTTCAAACGCTTCCGCTTGCAAATGGATGACCCGTCGCTTGGCGGCATGATCGTATGCGAGACGAACAAACAGGCCCGCATGATGTTCCGTCTGTATAAGATGGGAACGCACAAGGACGAGAATGGACATTCCACCTATGTGCCTAAGATTGGCACAGTCGTTCCTGAAGACGACGGAACCATGCCAAACGAAGATACGTCGGGTCTGAAGGTAGAACTCATATTGCACGATTATTACGACAAAGAGAAGCGGGCTAATATCTCTCTGCAATTTCGGAAAAAGGCAGAACCAGATTTGCTGATAGTCAATAATATGCTCTTGACGGGTTTTGACGCGCCGCGGCTGAAGCGATTGTATCTTGGCCGCAAGTTGAAAGACCATAATCTTCTTCAGGCGCTCACACGTGTGAACAGACCGTACAAGGACATCCGATTCGGATATGTGGTTGATTTCGCTGACATCAGGCAGAACTTCAACGACATCAACAACGCCTATGCGGCAGAACTCGGCAAGTTCGACACGGGACAGTCTGAGGATGCGAGCGTTGAGCACGTCATGGTTTCAGAAGATGAAATCAAGGAAACGATGAGGGATGTTCAGGAGGTTCTCTTTGACTACACAACCGACAATGCGGAGGAGTTTGCACAGCAGATGGAAGATATTGATGACCACAACAGACTGATTATCATCCGGCATAAGCTTGAAGAAGCCAAAGCCACATGGAATGAGGTCCGTACTTTTGGCTCAGAAGAGCTGAAGGCGAAAGTGAAGGCCATGCAACCCGGCAATATCAACAACCTGCTGAAAGTGGTCAACGACCGTATCAGCAACCTCAATCTGAAGGATGTTTTCAACCATGAGGCGGAGGTTGCCTCTATGGTCAATGAAGCATTGGGTACGATAGAATTCAAGTTCCATAAGAAAGGAAGCGGGGAACTGGTCATCAACGACAACCTTAAGAGCGAGTTGCAAAATAAGAAGCGCGCACTTTCGGATGAACTGGCCGATAATATCGACCAAGACGATGACGATTATGTCTCCCTTCTCGACGAGATAAAAAAGTACTTCAGGAAGAAAGGCTTTGAGCCGTCCAATGTTGCAGAGGCAAAGGAAGACATAGGATTCATGGACGACATGATGACGAAGATCAAGGAGATCAACAAGCGCAATGCTGCCCTGCAAAAGAAATACAAGGGCGATGCCAAGTTTGTCAGAGCTCACAAACGTATTATCAGAGAACAAAAGTCGACAGGCAAGGTGATTATCTCTCCCTTGGAAGTGGAAACATGTATTGCGCTCAACACGATAAAAGACAATATTGACACAATGTTGTTGAATAATTTGGACCTCATCAATAATGTACCGTTTTTCACTGACCAAGTGAAGAATTGCATTACGCAGGTACTACATAAGATGGAAGTCAAAGCAAAGCCTGCCGACCGCAGATATTTGGCAGGGATTATTACCAACGAGTACGAACATCAATATAAGAGATTTTAATGAGCACATCAGATATAATAAAGAAAACAGAAGACCTGATTGACGCGCTACGCGCCACTTGTGGAAACAACGGATTGAGCGGTGACGGCAATGAGTATAAAATTGTCGTACAGATGTTTCTGTATAAGTTCCTCAACGATAAGTTTGGCTATGAGTTAAAGCACATTCAGAATGAAGAGTATCGCTCGCGTTTCAACGAGGCTGATCATTGGGAGAGTGCTTATACAGCTATGACCGGTGAGGAGCGTGAGGATGTTTGGGACTATCTGCCAGCCGATACGCCCAAACTCAAGCCTGAACATCTGATTGCCAATCTGTATAATCGCATGAACGAGGGAGATTTCTCCAGCGTTTTTGACAATACTATGGTTTCACTCGGTCAGCTCAATGCCGACAAGTTTAGTGTCAAGACATCCGGAAAGAGCAGTGTTGCACTGTTGGAGTCGTTGACAAACTATGTGACAGATCCCGATAAGCGCGATGACTTTGCCCGTGCGCTCATCAACAACCTTACCACCTTCAACTTTGAGGATATTTTCCATCAAAAGTACGACTTCTTCTCAACGGTATTTGAGTATCTTGTCAGCGACTACAATAAAGACAGTGGGAAATATGGAGAGTATTTCACACCTCATGCCGTGGCGACGATCATGGCTCGTCTACTTGTTTCGCCAGATGAGACTATCCATAGTGCTGCAACCTGCGACCCTACGGCAGGAACAGGTACACTCGTGATGGCTTTGGCCCATCAGATTGGCGAGGGCAACTGTTCTATCTTCACGCAGGATCAGAGCCAGAAGTCAACGACGATGCTTCGCCTGAACCTGATCCTCAACAATCTCGTCTCATCATTGCCAAATGTCATTCAAGGAGATTCTCTGATAGACTGGGGACATGAGCGCAAGGACGGCACGTTCGATAAGATGTTCGACTATGTAGTCAGTAATCCTCCGTTCAAAGAGGATTTTAGTCAGACGGTTACAAACGCCGCATTCAAAAATACCGACCGATTCTTTGCTGGCATCCCCAATGTGCCAAAGGGTGACAAGCAAAAGATGGAGATATACCTTGTCTTCATTCAGCATATTCTCTATATTCTGAAAGACACTGGTAAGGCTGCCGTTGTCGTCCCAACTGGTTTTCTCACCGCATCAGCAAAGATACCATTGGCCATCCGTAAGAAGATGGTGGATAAGGGGTGGCTGCGCGGAGTTGTCTCTATGCCTTCCAATATCTTCGCCAACACGGGCACCAATGTCAGCGTGGTCTTTATTGACAAAGGCAAAAAGGATGACAAAGTCATTCTGATAGATGCTTCCAAGCTTGGAACGACAGAAAAGGTTGACAAGAACCAGCGGACCGTGCTCAGTGCTGCTGACGAAGACAAGATAGTGAATACTTTCCGCAGTATGGAAGATGTCGATGATTTCTCTAAGGTGGTATCACTTGAAGAGATTAAGGAAAAGAAGTATAGCTTTTCTGCCGGACAATACTTCGACATTAAGATTGACTACGTTGATATCACCGAGGAAGAGTTCAACCGTCGAATGTCCGAATACAAATCGACGCTTGCAAAGCAGTTTGAGGAAAGCCATAAGCTTGAGGAAGAGATTATGAAGCAACTGGCAAGTCTGAAGTTCAACGAGGATGTAAAAGAAGAATAGAATGGAAAACGAGATACAGTTTCTGCTTTACAGCATGCCCGATGAGCAGGGCAAGGTACAAGTCATTGTAAAGGATGGTACAATATGGTGTACCCAGAAGGCTATGGCACAGCTCTTTGGGGTGGATAGGTCTGTCATTACCAAGCACTTGAAAAACATCTTCGACTCAGGAGAGCTAAGGCAAGAATCAGTATGTGCAAAAAATGCACTAACTGCCGCTGATGGGAAAAAATATCAAACAACACTCTATAATCTTGATGCTATTATCTCAGTCGGTTATCGTGTTAATTCCATCAAAGCCACGAAGTTCCGCCAGTGGGCAACGTTGGTGTTGAAGGAATATATCACAAAGGGGTTTGCCCTTGATGATGAGCGACTCAAGCAGGGTACTGCCGTGTTCGGTAAAGACTATTTCCGCGAACTCCTTGAGCGCGTCCGTTCCATTCGTGCAAGTGAGCGCCGTATATGGCAGCAGATTACTGACATTTATGCGGAGTGCAGCACTGACTACGATAAGAGCTCTCCGACGACTCGCGATTTCTATGCTATGATTCAAAATCGTTTCCATTATGCCATCACTGGCATGACGGCAGCTGAAATCATATACACGCGGGCGGATCATACAAAAGACCACATGGGGTTAACAACATGGAAGCATGCACCCGATGGCAGGGTCTTGAAGTCAGATGTCAGTATAGCCAAGAACTACTTGCAGCCGGAACAGATTAAACGTTTGGAACGTGCTGTAACTGGCTTCTTCGACTACATAGAGGATCTCATAGAACGTGAGAACACCTTCACAATGGATCAGTTCTCTGCCAGTGTCAACAAGTTCTTGGAATTCCGAAACTATCACATCTTGCCTGACAAGGGAAAGATTTCTGCTGCAGAAGCTAAAGCCAAAGCAGAACAGGAATACGATATCTTCAACAAGACACAGAAGATAGATTCGGATTTTGACAAGGAAATAAGGAAACTAAAGGGGGAATAACCCACCATTAAAGATGAAATTCAAGAGATATAAAATGTCCGAACTTGCTACAATAGCAATGAGTAATGTTGACAAGAAAACAAACGAAGGAGAGACACCTGTCAAGCTCTGCAATTTCGTTGATGTCTATAGGAATTGGGCTATTACCAAAGACCTTATCCCTTCTTTTATGTCAGCGACGGCGAAACCCCAAGAAATAGAGAGGTTCACATTATCTAAAGGACAAGTAGCCATTACAAAAGATAGTGAGACTCGTGACGATATAGGCATTGCTACATACATAGCTGACAACATGGACAAAGTCCTTCTTGGTTATCATTGCGCCGTTATTACTCCCAATAGTGCTTTGGTAGATAGTAAATATTTGAATGCTTATATGCATTCAAATATTGTGCACAAGTATTTTGAGAATAATGCTTCTGGTAGCGGACAAAGATACACGCTATCCTATAATGCATTACTCAACATACCCGTATTGTTGCCTGATTTGGAGTCGCAAAAGGAGATTGGGCAAATTTTCTCTAATATTGATAGAAAAATCGCCCTTAATCGTCAGATAAATGATAATTTAGAGGCGATGGCAAAGCAGCTCTACGACTATTGGTTTGTGCAGTTTGACTTCCCGAATGAGGAAGGCAAGCCTTACAAAAGCAGTGGAGGTGCTATGGTTTGGAATGAAAAGTTAAAGAGAGAGATACCACAAGGATGGCATTGTGGTACGTTGTTGGATATAGCAGAATACACAAACGGCTTGGCGTGTCAGAAATACCGCCCAACAGATAATAACAAATTGCCCGTTATAAAAATTAAAGAAATGCACGACGGCTTATCTGCTGACACGGAATGGGTAAAGGTTGATATTCCCGATGATGTAAAGGTGTTTGATGGTGACGTGTTATTCTCATGGTCTGCTTCTTTGGAAGTAATGCTGTGGGCTTATGGCAATGGAGGATTGAACCAACATATATTCAAGGTTACATCAAAGAATGGTTATCCACGCTCTTTCTATTTCTACCAGCTATTTCATTATGTAGGTGTATTCAAGCAGATGGCAGAG
>ULTQ01030041.1_pt1 | contig 19445 bp, 10 predicted proteins | sample 1957731 | NCBI WGS metagenome assembly ULTQ01 (sample SAMEA4835738, study PRJEB28245) | human gut metagenome | biome: gut microbiome; material: fecal sample | place: Denmark | collected 2008 | reverse complement strand
TCAGGTCGCTGTCCGTACCGTTCCATGTCAGTGTGACGGAAGTTCTCTTCCCGTTTCCATGTACCGTCTCAGCCTTGAATCCGGCGGACATGCCGCCATGACGGAGCATCTCCTTCAGCATTTCCGCTTCCGCATCCAGCAGCGCCAGTGTCTTGCCGATGAACACGTCATAAAGAATGTGGCGGCAGCCCGCCGCATGAAGGTCAGTTCTATTTTCGTATAATTCAGCCGCCGTAGTTGTCCCACGAGGTCGCCTTCCGGTGAAAGTGCGGCAAGGCGGTCCACAAAGTCGTCATAGGCGGCAGGCAATTCCCCAGCCGCAGGTCCGGCACCGTTTATATAAGAGGCAAACAAATCGAAAAGGGAGGTTTCCACCAATGTCTTCATCGTATCATATTTTTAGGTTTTACAATTCAGTGCTCCATTCATCCTGCCGGAATAGGAACAAAGGCTATGCCTGAAGAGAGATATTCATAAAATACTTATAATAAGCCATATAAAAAGTCTCCAAAACGGTGTGTACAGGAAAACATTGTGTACCGGACATGATGTGTCCGAATTTCGGACATATTCTAATCCAGACGGTACTTCTTCAGTTTCAGGTAAAGCGTGCTCCGGCTGATACCCAGCAGTCTAGCTGCCGCCTTTTTGTCATTGCCCGTCGCCCCCAATGCCTTCAGAATAGTTGCCCGTTCCGCCCGTTCGTCATTAAGTGAATACACTTCCGGTTGTCTGTCTTTACCGGGCAGGCCTATTTCCGTGGCGGTTATCCAGCCGTCTTTCGCCAGCAGGGTCGCCCGCCTGACAACCGTTCTCAGCTCCCGTATGTTTCCCGGCCACGGATAAGCCTTCAGCCGTTTCTGTGCCTCGCGATCAAAGCCTTTCACGTTCCTTTCCAGCTCCCGGTTGGCGGCATCCAGCATGAACTCCGCCAACGGTATAATGTCTTCGGGACACTCTGCCAGCAGTGATACATGCAGTGGAAACTCGTTCAGACGGTGGAACAGGTCTTCCCTGAACCGTCCTTCGGCTATCGCCTTTTCCAGATTCTCATTCGTGGCGGCCACAAGCCGGATGTCCGTTTGCATTTCTTCCCTGCCGCCTACGGGTCGATAACGCTTTTCCTGCAACGCACGCAACAGCGACCTCTGCACCTCGGCATTCAGATTACCCACTTCGTCCAAAAACAGTGTCCCGCGGTTGGCGGCGGCAAACATGCCTGTCTTGTGTTCCGTTGCTCCGGTAAAGGCACCCTTCACATGGCCGAACAACTCCGATGCCGCCAGTTCCTTCGGAAGCACTCCGCAATCTACCGCTATGAAAGGCGCGTCTGCCCGTCCACTCAATGCGTGTACCTGCCGGGCCACATACTCCTTTCCTGTTCCTGATGCACCACGTATCAGTACGGACAAGCTGTCGGCAGGAGCCACCACACGCACAATGTTCTGAAGTTTCACCGCCAGAGGACTTTTGCCAACGTAGAAAGCCCGTTCTTTAACTTTCTTTCTATTTCTACGGTTCAACAGTCCACGGATGATACCGAGTACCTTTTCCGTCTGAATAGGTTTGGGTAGATAGTCTGCGGCACCTCTCTTCACCGCTTCCACCGCACCGGGGATATCTCCGTAACCCGTCATGATAAGGAAAGGCATACGATAGCCCTGCGCCTTCATCCATTCTAATAGTTCCACACCGTTACTGTCGTTCAGGCGAAAATCCGACAATAGCAAATCCACCTTATGGCCTTCCAAAAAGACCTTCGCTGAATCTACCGATAATACATAACGGGCATTGATACCGTTTTTCACCAGCCAGTTTGTGGTGGTACGCGCATACACGCGGTCATCTTCCACTACCAATACGGTTTCCATATGTTTTTTCCTTTATTTTTTTTGCTTTCTCTACGGCCTGTTCCACGGCCTCAATCAGTTTTTCTATTCTTTCGTCCGATATCCCGCCCCATTTTTCAGGAGGCATGGAGGCCATTCCCTTCAGTTCACTTCGGGGAATGTTTATACGGATCATTTCCCAGAGTGGTGCGGCTTTGTGTATGATACTTCCCAACTTCACATAGTTTCTCATGGAGAAAGCATCCCGCATTCCGGAAAGTTCCTCCGTGGTGTCTTCTATAAAAATATCTAGCATTTCCTCAACATATTCCTCACCTTCCATGATAGCCGTAATATCCAATCTGTCCATTTGTGAAACTGCCGCCAGCAGATCCTCCTCAGAGAAAGGCTTATATAGGCAGCCTGCAAAACCTTCGGAAAGATACTTCTCCTTGTTGCCGGAATGTGCCGTGACGGCTATGATCGGAATCTCCTTTGCCTGGGGAATATCCGAGCCTCTCAACAGTTCAAGGACTGAGAAGCCATCAGCACCGGGCATCTGTATGTCGGTCAGCAGGAAGTCGTACTCCTGTCTTTTCAGGCAGTCCGCTAGATTCCGGACATCCGTGCAGCAGTCACAGTGAATCCGGTTGCGAGAAAGCATCTCCCGGGTAATCTCCAGCTGGATGCGGTTGTCGTCAATGACCAGCACGTGAATGCCAACGGGCAGTTCTCTGGGGGTAAGCATCTTCTCTTCTGGATGGGCGCACTGTTCGGCCGGTGGCACGGGAAGGAAAACGGAGAAGCGGCTGCCTTCACTGGGGACGCTCTCCACTTCCACACGGCCCTGCATTTCAGATACGAGCCGGACCGTGATCGCCAGTCCCAGCCCGAATCCGGGAATGTTATGTGCGCTATCCAGCCTTTCGAACGCTCCGAATATCCGTTCTCTTTCTTTTGCGTTTATTCCCACACCGGTATCCCGGACAACAATGCGGAGATTTCCCGGCCGGTATTCCGCCTCAAGACGCACCTCCCCGTGGAACGTGAACTTCAGAGCGTTGGACAGCAGGTTGCCGGCTATCTGCCGGATATGCGAGCTGTCACAGCAGACAATGGCGTCTAAACCGGAGAAGGACGCGGTGAATGCCAGATCCTTCTGCAGGGCGGCAAGACGGTGGCTGTCCGCTATTTCCTCGAATAGGGCTTCAAGGTTGAAGACCGTGTTATTGGAACGGACCCCGCTTTCATCCAGCTGGTGGTATTCCATCAGTGTGTTTACCAGGCCGAGCATGTAATCGGACGAGTGCAGGATGTTGTCCAGATAGTCGGTCCTACGGCTGACATCGTTTTCCGAGGGCATCAATTCCGCACAGCCCCTAATGGCCGCCAGTGGGATACGCAGGTCATGGGCCACCGAAGCCATCAGCTCCTTGCGTGAGCGGAGCAGTTCCCTATTCCGCTTGTCGGACTGTTCAAGCTTCCTCTCGTATCGGATACGGTGGTTCAGGTCTCGATGTACGACGGTGTACAGCATGATTGCCAGCAGGGAGACGGACAAGGCAAGGCCGGCTACCATATAGTAGGAGTTGTCCCGCTCAAGGATGAAGGCCCGGTAGCGTTCAGTAAAACGCTCGTTGTTCTCCCGCTCGAATTCAGAGACCATGCTGTTCATTCTTTCGTTTAGTTCCACGCTGCCGATGTATAAGCTGTCCATCTGTACCAGCAGCCGTTCCTGTCTTTCAGTCTGTTCCAGAATGATCCTTTCATTCAGGGAATGGAGCATGCGTGTTGTTATCCCAGTTGGAGAAGTGGCGGACAGAGACTGCCGTTTACGTTCTGCCTCTTCCCGCTGTTGCAGGTAAGCGGATTTGTTCTCTTTTCTACGGAAGATATTCCAAATATTTCCTTTCTTTTTGGGGGAATCTTCCGCTCCAGTACTCGGAATCATCACATTTTCCTTTTGCTGCACAGTTTGTTTCCGAGCTGTTGAGACAATGGACGGGATACTTTCCTGCACAATGTCACCTATACCCTGCAGTTCCTTGAAAGTATGCATCGCCTTGGAAAGAAGTAGTTCCTTATTCCAAAGAAGAAGACACAACGAGTCGATATGTTTTTTCTGTAACGGAGTATGGACATATTCTTTCAGAAATTGCAGATTGTCACAGACCCTATGGCATTTGCGGCTGTATTCTCTCAGGTCGTCATCATCCCATGTGACGGCAGTCTCCGCATGGGTGGAGAGGTCCAGTAGGCCGATGTAGCTATTTTCCGTCAGACGGTGTATCGCCACCAGCTCTTTTTCCTCCTTGCGCAACGTATGTCTTAACATCTGCTCCTGACGGAACTGATAGACAATGAAGGCCGACAGCAGGACCAAAATGGCATAACCCAGAAATATTTTTAACTTTAACCACATGATTATGAATCATCCGAACCTATAAATCAATTATTGGCCCGTGCCAATAATATACATATAAAAAATAATCCCTACCTAGGTTTTAGTGCAACTTATGTAAGGATTATTTGAAAAATATTTAATAGATTATTTCAAGTTCTTCAGGTCTCTCAGAACAGTTTTATCAGTTATTTCAATAATACTGATGGCGTAGCCACCACCTGCCACAGCTTTCATCTTTAAAGCCGATTTGGCAGTAACAATACCTTTACGAATGCCATAAGATTGCGGATTGTTCCGATAATGCGCATCTTTACCATCTTCATAAACAGTTGCAATGTATTTCTTGTCATTGTCAAGAAAATCAAGTTTCAGCGTGGATAAATGTCCTTCTTCACCACTGGTACAACCTATGAACCAATTATTTGAACCTTTTGCTTTACGTGCCGCTACAATATAGCGTCCTGGTTCGGCTTCCAGATATTTACTCTCATCCCAATCCACGGGCACATCCTTGATAAACTGGAAAGCATCCATGAACCGTTCGTAGTTTTCTGGTATATCGGCTGCCATTTGGAGCGGACTATACATGGTGACATAAAGCGCGAGTTGGCGGGCAAGTGTGGAGTTCACGTGTGATTTACTATTTGGATTGAGTTTACTCATATCCATTTCAAAGATTCCCGGAGTGTAATCCATAGGACCACCTTGCAGGCGGGTAAACGGTAAGACGGTAGTATGAAACGGCTTGTTTCCGCTGAATGCCTCATATTCCGTACCACGAGCAGATTCGTTGCCAATCAAGTTAGGATATGTACGGCACAACCCGGTAGGACGTACGGCCTCATGTGCGTTTACCATGATATGGTGTTTGGCAGCCTCGGTTACGGCATATAGATAGTGGTTATTCAACCATTGTCCATAATGATGTTCGCCACGCGGAATCATATTGCCCACATATCCACTCTTTACAGCATTATATCCATAATCGTTCATCAATTGATAAGCAGCTTCCATATGACGTTCATAGTTACGGATAGAAGCCGATGTTTCATGATGCATCATTAGTTTCACCCCTTTAGACTGGGCATACTCGTTCAGCATCTTGATATCAAAATCCGGGTAAGGAGTCACAAAGTCAAACACGTAATCTTTGGAATGGCCAAACCAGTCTTCCCACCCGATATTCCATCCTTCCACCAACACTTGGTCGAATCCATGCTTAGCAGCAAAGTCTATGTATTTTTTTACGTTCTCATTATTAGCCGGGTGTTGTCCGTTGGGCTTGACCTTGTTATAATCCGTTTCTCCTAATCTCACAGAAGGTACATCCCAGGTATATGCCCAAGGCTTTCCACCGGCAATCATTTCCCACCATACACCGATATATTTCACCGGTTTAATCCAGGAGGTATCTTTGTATTTGCAAGGTTCATTCAAATTCAAGATAAGGTTTGAAGCAAGAATATCGCGTGCATCATCACTCACCATGACAGTACGCCAGGGAGTACGGCAAGGAGTCTGCATATAAGCCATATTTCCTTGTGCATCAGGAGTAAGTTGCGAAGTAAATACAAAATTCTTGTCATCAAGGACTAAATGCATGCAAGAATAATCCACCAAAGCAGCCTCATGCAGGTTGATGTAAAGACCTTCGGCTGTCTTCATCTGCAAGGAAGTCTGTACGCCTGTGGATGAAAAAATACTTTGCGACAGGTTCCCGTCAACAGCACCGCTCAGCAAACTACGAATTTCTGACAGTTTCGACTCGGTATAGTCATATTCTTGTGTATCATAATCTCCCGGAATCCACCAAGCTGTATGATCACCGGTCATGGCAAATTGAGTATGTTCTTTTTTTACAACGAAGTAGGGCAAATATTGTTGCGAAGGGAACTCATAGCGGAATCCCACGCCGTCATCATACACACGAAAACGGAGATTCATGAAGCGTCCGTTCGATGGTTTCTCCAATTCCACAAAAAGTTCATTATAGCGGTTACGGATATGACTGTTTTCTCCCCATACAGGTTCCCAAGTCTCATCAAAAGTCGATGTAGATGTATTATTTATCCGGAAAGAATCCATTAATGAATTTTCTTCGTTCAATTCAATCCCTAGTGTACTAGGCTTTATCACAGGAATGCCCTTATAAGTTACCTGATAAGTCGGGATTCCTCTCTCATTTATTGAAAACTCAAGTGTAATATTGCCCGACGGAGAAGAGATGCTTTCTGCTTTTGCCATAAAGCACGATAAAAGCAGAAAGGCTGCTATTATTATTTTCATAACTATCTTTCTTTTTATAAATTCATTTATTTGGAATAAACGACACGGACCTTTACTTCGGTTGTACAGTCAGTGCAAGGTATATCAATGTTCGTACATTTTCTTTTTACGTCATAAGAATAATTAGAAGTTTCCACTCCATTCACTTTTACCGCTACAGGTTGCGTCGTATTATAGATGCGAAAAGTATATGAACGAGCATTGACACCGTTCGTATAAATTCCCTGACGAGGAGTAATGACATATTCTCCTTTATTATTTTTGAATGATTGTCTTAAGATTGTTGTTGCAAAAACGGTACTATAATCATTATTATCACCATCATCTTCATACAATACCCCCTCACCCTTGCAACCTGACACGAAGTTTAAAATCAGATGTCCGGGACGTTCTGTCACATTCATTACAGTAGGAGGATTATAAGGAATAATTGCACCTTGTTTAAAAAAATACGGAATTTGCTCCTGCGTAAAACACATTGTTTTTCTGCACGGTCCTTCAATCAATTCATCTGTAGCCACACTCCACCATTTCCCCTCAGGAAACCAGATTTCTTTTGAACTGATACCATCTTCCAAAGCCGGTTCTGTTATTGGAGCTACTAAAATGTCGTTTCCAAAGAAATATTCACCTTCATATTTATATGCCTCTTCACTTTCAGGGTATTCATAGTAAAGTGGACGGCACATACCTATACCTGTATCAAATGTCTCACGAGCCATTGTATATATATAAGGGAAGAGTGCGTAACGAAGTTTTACGGCATCGCGTAACTTAGGAAAATTGGGAAATTTCCATATACGCCGTTCTATCCGGCTGTCATCAGTGGCATGACTGCGGAATATAGGGGTAAACACTCCAAACTGAATCCAGCGAAGCATTAGTTCCGGGTCATTTACAATTTTTTCATCGGTAAACGCATGGCCTCCAAGGTCATGTCCCCAGAAAGCGTATCCTACATTTGATGCGGTGGAAGTAAAGTACGGCTCAAATGCGAGAGTCGGGAAATTTATAAGGGCATCTCCCGAAAAACCAATTTGGTAACGATGGCTCCCTAATCCTCCCCAACGATGAAAGATTACAGGTCGGCGGTCAGGCCTGTTTTTAACCATATCATTGTAAAACACATGATTGCACCAGAATGTCTGTCCAAGACCGGGAGTATATGGACTCGTAAGATGTTGTTGCCAGTCGAGCCACCAGAAATCCACACCTTCAGATTCATGGTCACGGATTACGTTGTCAAAGAATGACTTTGTAAAATCCGGATAATCAAGATACCAGGCAATTTTGCCGTTACTACCATATTTACCGCCAAGTTCCCTACTCATTGCTTTGTAATAGGATGGAGATTCGATACTGTCAATGCCATCTGCCGGATGGAGATTTAAAGCGATTTTGTAACCGTTGTCATGGATTTCCTGAAGAAGTTTAGTCGGTTCAGGTATTAAGTTGGTATTCCAAGACCAGCCGGTCCAACCTCCGATATTCTCCGACTCACTTGATGCCTTGCCATTCCAATGCCAATCCATATCAAGAATCATTACGTCGGTAGGGATATCGTTCTTCTTAATTTCTCGCATAATCTCCCGATAGTCATCGGCTGAATATGAATAGTAACGGCTATACCAATAGCCGAAAACGTATGCCGGTGGTAAAGGAATTTTACCGGCTATTTTGGTAAAATCTCCGATAGCTTTCTTATATTCATTGCCATAGCCCATAAAATACAGGTCAATAGCCTGAGGGTCATTACGATATGCCCACCAGTCATATCCAACCTCCGGATTTGGCTCAAGTGCAAATGAGTGACTCCCGTCAGCACGTGTTGCTTCCCATGAATCATCTATTACAGCCCAACCGGATCGGGATATTAATCCGTTTTCCAATTCACTCCGTTTATTGTCTCCATTGCTACCGTCAAGAGTCCGACAAGTCCCTTTAAGGTTTAGCGGATCTTTTTTCCCTGGATACCAAAGTGTTTCACAGCCATGGTTTTCAATGGTAATAGTGAGGTTTTCCGGAGATGCCGGACTTGTTTTCGGATTGGTTCCTTTTCGGTATTTGAGTTTTACTTTATCAGTCTGGATATACAAGAATCGGTCATCTTCTTTTTTCTTGAAATCTACCAATTCAAGATTACGGTTGACAACTGTAAATGTAGGACGGTCTTCGAACATGCCTTTTTCACTATATTCTATACGAATCATTTCTGGAGTCAGTACTGTGAAGCGTGCATTGCCACATATAACCACTGCCTTGGAATTTGCTATCGGATTATTATTGTCAACTGTAGCTCGAACAAATGGTGCCATGCTTAGCATCACCGCCAATCCTATCCACTTCATTATTCTTTTTTTATTCATATAAATGTACTGTTATTAAATTATTTGGTCAGTTTCAAAACCTTGCAAGCCCGCGGCCCTAATTCAACACTCAATTTAGATGCTTTGCCTTCGTCTTTGTGTTTCCACAAGTCGCGTACGCTTACTTCTCCTTCTATACCAATTTCCGAAAGATGTAGTTCATATGTTTTCTGTTCATTGTCGCGGTTGAAAAGTCCTACTATATAATCACCGTTAGACATCTGTCCGTACCAAATCTGGTTCTTTTCAGTGTCGGTCACGTCACCCGAAAGAGGCTTTCCTACGAATCTGTCGGCATTCAGTGCCAACATTTCCTCATTCTGATAAAATTTCAGGTTATCTCCTACGGTATTATGTCGGTCAGCTACCGTTACCGGCCCTCCTGCTATCAACTGCAAAGAAATAACCGACTCTTTTTCCGCATCAGTATTAAAGGTATTAAGACGGATAAAATCGCCATCAGGAATTACTTGATTACGTCCTGTTACTTTCGACCAATATATAAATCCATCAAACATATTCATGCTGTTGGGCCAGCCTTCATACACTTTGCCTCGGCTATCGTCAGAAAAATGGTTCCATCCACCTTGACCTGTATCTGCTACAATACGCACCATATTACCATATTTCCTTTCCAACTCGGCATTATTTTTAAGATGTGGCATAACCAATGAAGTAAAAATACCATAGCGAGTGGCCGAAATACAGATATACTCCAATGCCTTTTCATAACATTCTCTTCCATAGCCTCTGCCCACAAGTCCATTTCCCCAACTGGCTTCCATGCCACGGTCAAATCCATCTTCATACCAACTGAGAAAATCCATACGAATATATTCTACTCCTAATTCCTTATAATGTTTGAAAAAGCCGTCAATATATTCTTTTGCTCCTTTATGGGTAGCAACCACATAAGTAAAGAACTTATCCGGCTCGTCCGGATGCGCTACAACATCACTCTCGGCATCATACTTCAATTGTCCCAATGTAATGTTATTGGTATTCTGAATGGGAGTTTCATCTTTTCCGTGTAACCACAACGGGTTATCATACACACCTAGTTTCAACCCTTTTGCCTTACATTTAGCTACAAGATCTTTCAAATACATGCTACCATATTTGTCCATGTAGCCGTATTCGTTCTTTTCACAAAGCATAGGAATAAATCCATCCGTACAAAGCATATCATAACCATAAGGTTTCAGATTCTCGGCAACCCAGTCAATAGCTTTGTCCCACTCTTCTGCATTCATATCCATTTGATATTCAGGAATACCATTATCAGCCATCTCCATACAAAACTCATATACACTCCAATAGAGTGGGGCTTTGAATTTATGGATATTGCTAATATCCACCTCTTCGTCATAATCCGGCACTTCCACTTCATCATCGGGAATCATATCCGGAGTCCACCCTGTTCCTTCGTCCTTACAGCTTGTGGAAGTAAATATTCCTATCATCAACAAGCAAAACAATGTTATTTTCTTATATTCCATACTACTTTTTCATTTCTAAGCGAGTGCGGAATTAAATTGTCCGCACTCGTAGGATTACTAATTTTTCTTTTCAAATTTAATCTTATTAGTCAATACATTCAGTTCTACACGATACTGACCGGCTTCACTTTCTTCCACTTTCCACTGGTAGTCATTACCATTCGGTTGAACCAACTGCACATCAGTCATGTTAAGAGAAGCTTTTCCGTCTTCTCCCGCCTGCTTGGGCATATAACAAGTGATCGCCCAACTTCCATCTACATTTATCGGACATTTAAAGCTACCAGCTTTTAATTCTCCTTCCCAATAGAATGTTCCTTTATCAACATTGAAATCATAAACGAAAGCTTCCTTCCCTTGCTCCCAACCGGCAGGAGTTGCATCACCTAACATCCATATCTCTTTGCAGGGCAGATCATCAGGAATGCTCTGTAACAGTTTGAAGTCAATAGTCATGGTGTACATGTTCAGTGTCACCCGGTAGTTGCCTTCTTTGGTAATGTTCCATTTGTAGTCATGTCCCTGTATACCGGCCTCGATGCGTTCCATACGATTATCTCCAAATTCATGCGTTCCGTTTTCTATTGGCATCAGCCATGCTACATTCCAGTCTTCTTTCAGTTCCAATGGAAATTTCATATCTCCGGTTTTCAGGAGACCTTCATAATAGAAAGCCACTTGGTTGACTGGATCTTTCGTCAGTTTTGTGGAACTCATGATGTTCCAACCTGCAGGGGTTGCTTCTCCTACCATCCAAACATCATTATAGTCGGTAGTCGGGTAATCTGCATTCAATGTTCCGGCTTCAATGTTCAATTTCAACACATAAAATCCTGCTTTATTAATGGTAAAGGGGGTTTCATTACCGGTTTCATGCTCATTAAAGACCACACTGCCGTCGGCACCCTGTGTATACGAAGGTGACTGTCCGGTGGTATTCAAAATAAACTTGTAGTCACCTTCTTTCATCACCCCGTACCAGGTATATACCTCTTCCGATATCTCTTCTGTCATTTTAAGCGCATTGGCCGGGTAAGTAGCTCCTTCAAGTGCTGTTCCCATGACATAGATGTCGTATGGCTGTATTTCATACCCCACTGCGTCAAAACGTACAGTTGATAGTTCCGGTTTCACATAGCAGTCGGTCTCTTCTATTTCTGCGATAATTTCAGCTTCCAATGTTACTCTTTCACCGGGTTCTATTTTCCATTTCGTCAATAATGCGTTCATTTTTTTATGGGTAAAGCTTACACTGTGCTCGCCGGCCGGAATTCTCATTTTGTCAATAGAAGTGCCGAAATCATTGTCAGCAATGTCCAACTTAAAATAGTAAGTCACTTTAGAGTCCAAAGGGGCATTGGTTACCTCATTCCATGAAAAAGTAACAGCCTCCTCCTTTCCAAATTTCTGATTCAATTCTACATATTCATTCGATACTTGCAAGTGCATGGTATCATCGGGACGCTCAATACTATAACGTATATCTTCATCCTTACAGCCTACTATCAAACAAGAAAGCATGGCAAGTAAAAAAAAGATTTTATTTTTCATTTTGCTTGATTTTATGGGAATTATCTCCAAAATGGAAGTTGTCGCAGATTCTCGTTTTTATCCATTTCACTTTGATGGATAGGGAACCAATAATAAGCAGGATTATACACACGTTTCTGATAAGGTGTACGTACATAAAAAGCCTCAGCGTCTTTTCCGCTATAATTCATTCCGTACATATCTCCATTCAGCTTTTTTTCAGCTTCTTTCCAACGGCGCAAATCGTCATAACGCACCCCTTCTCCACAAAGCTCGACACGGCGTTCGGCACGAATAATCTTACGCACAGTCTCTTGATTATCGTCCACATGGATATTCTGGGCATCACTATTACCAAACGTATAAGTACGAATACCAGCACGTGTACGAATTTTATTCACATAGTTCAAAGCTTCCTCGCGAACTGTACGTTCATCTTTATACTCATTCAATGCCTCGGCATAATTCAAAAATGCTTCTCCCAAGCGGTAAACAATACCGGGACGATACTGGTAATTGTTCTCTTTAACATTCGTCTTAGGAGACACCCATTTACGGATAAGATAACCATTTTGAGGCGCATCGTGCGTATGCGGATTGTCTTTCTGCCCGTTAAAAAACTCAAATTTACGTTTCTCGGTAGGGAAATAAGAGTTATTAAAAGCTACGGATACATAGAAGCGCGGTTCACGATTACAATACATATTATATGTACCTGCATAAGTAACAGCTCCTCCATTTACTTCTTCGTCCCAGATTGTATTATCAAGTTTTACGTCCGATTCGGAAAATCCCTCTTCATTCGAACCGTCATAAGGAAGTCCGTCTTGCATAAAGAAAGCATCGACCAAAGATTGAGTTACCCCTAACCCGCCGCTACCGCCACTGGCAGTCGGTGTTGCATGTTTTTCGTATGAACCATAATCAGAGCTTGGACGCGCAAACAGAATTTCGGTGTTCCCTTCATCAAAACGCTTCAAAAACAAGTTCTGATAAGACATAAACGGATCAATCTCTCCATTTGCATTTTCTTCAACATAAAGCTTATATCCGGCTTTATCAGCCTCATCAATCAATAGTTTACACGCTTCTACTGCATTTTTCCAACGTGTCGGGTCATAAACGGTACTGAAAAGATTTTCACCCTTCTCATTTTTGAAATCCGCATAATCCGTATTCCCATTTACCAATGGACTGGCAGCAAAAAGTAACATACGTGCACGCACTGCCAAACACATAATACTGGTAACACGCCCATACTTTCGCGCTTCAGTATATTTAGGAGGTAGTATCATAGAAGCCTCAAGCATTTCCTTGTCAGCCCAATCTATCACAGTGTAATAAGGAGCCTGTCCTTTCATCAAGTCCGACAGTACAAAATCTGTTGGAGCAATATAATCAGGATCAAACGGAACGGCTCCATAAGTATTGGCAAGCAAGTAATAATAATAGGCTTTCATGAATTTGCACTCCGTTTTCATATACTCTACTTCTTTTGCACTTATACCCTGTGCTGGTAGTGGGTGTATGTTCTCAAGGAAAATATTAGCCTCCCGAATACATTGCGGAAGAAGCTTCCAGTAATTTCCTTCCCAATCACTGTTAGGTGTCCATTCACCCAATATATAAGGAATGACTTTCCAACCCCACTGCCGCCAACGTTCGGACGGAGTCAGATCGTCAGCTAGGACTTCCCAACCCAATGTGTTAGTATAACCCCAATAAGGATCGGGTATAGCCGAGTAGACATTGGCAAGCCAACCCTCAATACGGGTTTTGTCTTCAAAGACCAAAGGAAGAGTTAATTCTGTATCAGTTTCTTTGTCAAGATAGTCAACACAAGACATCAATGAAGCTGTGACTATAAATCCTATAAGAATATTTTTTATAAATTTCATTGTTCTTTTTCTTTAGTTCATTCTACATTAAAAATTTACTTCTACCCCCAACATCAAAGAACGCATGGACGGATATTTTAAACCATCAGAGGTGGCCAGTTCCGGGTCCCATAATTTGAACTTGGAAATGTAGAACAAGTTATTCCCACTGGCAAAGAATCGGATACTCTTCGCGCTAATTTTATTAACGACATTCTTAGGTAGGCTGTAGCCTATTTCAAGTGTTTTCAAACGGAGGAAACTCATATTTTTCTTCCAGAAAGTCGAGGCACGGTTATTGTTCGTATTAGTACTCTGAGAAAGACGTGGCCAAAAAACGTCCTGAGAAGGATTTTCTTCAGTCCAGCAGTCTGTATAGTTGGTATAGACATTACCTAATACACCGGCTCCGCTACCGGGAATGAAATAATCCGACCCACCGATAATACGGTAAGTGTCACCACTTCCTTGGAAGAAGAAACTCATATCCCAATTACGGAAATTGATATTTCCGCCAAACCCATAAACGATTCTCGGGTCAGTAGTACTACCAATATAGCCTTCGTCAGCACTAGTTATATAGCCATCGTTATTCATGTCACGATATTTGATATCGCCCGGACGCACTTCACCGCCCAGTTGTGGAACAGGAATTCCTTCTTTCAGCTTTCCATCTACGAAATCATCATCGGTATAAAGTCCTAAGGCTTGCAGCCCCCACAGCGTATTGATTGAATGCCCGGTAATAGAACGATAAGTTCCTTTGACTGATTCTGGTTCGTCTCGTTCGATGATTGTATTCTTAGCATAAGTAAAAGTTCCTCTTACGCTGATATTACAATCCTTATTGATTCGCTTATTGTAATTCAGTGACAGATCGATACCTTTGTTGTCCACCTTGCCATAGTTGGCATATGGATTGTTGATAAACCCGGTTTGGGTAGGAATGGTGGCACGTTGCATGAAAATGCTGGTCCTGCGTTCTTTAAATAGATCGAGTTGAAAATCGAGTTCATTCCAAAGACCTATTTCTATACCTATATTCGTTTTAAGCGCTTTCTCCCAGGTCAGGTTTCCTACACCGACTTCTCCTTCCTGCACACCGTCACGATAAGTATCTCCTGTATATCCCCAATTGTAACCATTAGCTTTTGAATTGATGGTTGTGATATAGGCGAAACGGCGTCCACCGATATTGTCATTTCCTACCGTTCCCACAGAGGCACGGAGTTTCAGTTTACTTATCACATTGCGTATAGGTTCCATGAATTGCTCCTCACTAACGAGCCACCCCAAGGCGATGGAAGGGAAAAAGCCAAAACGCTTGCCTTTCGCAAAGTTTTCCGAACCATTATATCCAAAGTTGAATTCAGAAATATAGCGGCGGTCAAATGTATATGAAAAACGTCCTGCAATACCTTGTGTCCGGTTCGGCTGTATATCGCCCCAATCATAGCTGCGTTGATTATACAAAAGAAGTGCATCTACCATGTGTCTGTTATTAAACGTCTGATTATAACTGAGTGCCGCTTCCAAATAAACGCTCTGGTTACCGTAATTTGCATTACTGGAATGGTCAAGAAACTCACTTCCGTATTTCAAGATGCTATGTACTAGTTCACCTTCATCATTGCGTGATTTTGCTACGCTATAATAGTCCGGCTCCTTACCACGTGTCACAAAGTTCTCATTATATGTATCAAATGCAAAAGTGAGCTTAGCTTTTAGTCCCGGAGTTATCATTTTAAGGTTCTGCTCAACAGCAAACAAAGATTCTAGTTTGCTTCGTCCGCTACGGTAGTAACCGTTCTGTGTACTGATAGCCCAAGGATTAGGACGGTTGCTACTGGCAATAGGAATAGTCCCATCTGAATAAACAGCGGGGTGTACAAAAGGAGGCGTTTCAAAAGCAGCACTGAAAACTTCATCCGTACCACTGCGACTTTTATGTAGATTCTGTAAGTAACCACCTACATTAAAACGAACTAGGGTAGTTTTTGTCAAGTCTAGATCTACATTTGCCCGTATGTTGTAACGGTTCAACTTGCTTTGGGTATCATAAGGCAAACTCTTATCGGAAGCCATAATTCCATTTTCATGATAAAGAGATGCTGTAAGAGAATAACGGAGTATTTCTGTTCCACCACTTACTGTAAGATTAGCACGAGTGGAAGTTGCATAATCTTTGGTAATGGCGTCTATCCAGTCTACATTCGGATATAAATCTTTGTCGTAGCCATAATAAGTTTTAAGTATCTGCTCCTTTGTAAACATACGTTTATTGGGATCACTTTCCAGAGAATTAAGTAAACTCATATATTCAGCAGCTCCAATAAACTCAGGAAGTTTGGTGGGAGCCTGAATGGACTGCTCTACACGTACATTAACAGAAGGAGCGGCTATCGTTCCGCGTTTTGTATTGATAATAATGACTCCATTCGCTCCACGTACGCCATACATAGCACTGGCTGAAGCATCTTTCAAAACAGAAAAAGATTCAATTTCAGCAGGATCAAGATCATTTAAGCTACGTTCTACACCATCTACCAATACTAATGGAGAAGTATTTCCACTGAAAGAAGCAATGCCTCGAATCCAGAAATTTGAGTTATCATATCCGGGTTCGCCAGATGGCTGTACTGCAATCACACCCGCTAACTGTCCGGCTAAATTGTTACTGAGTGAACGGGAGGACCCGACTTGCAACTTGGTAGGTTCTATAGTCTGTACCGAACCAATAACTGAAAGTTTCTTTTGATTACCATAACCTACTACCACAACCTCATCCAAAGCTTCTACATCTTCTTCTAGTATAATATTGAAGTTGATTTCATTTCCAACCACGATTTCTTTAGACTTGAAACCTATGTAAGTTATATTTAATACACTCTGTTTATTCGGTACCTCAATATAGAAGTGACCATCCACATCAGTTATAGCCCCTCCTGGCTCATTTTTGACTGTCACATTAACACCTGGAAGTGGAGATTTCTCTTTATCAAGTACGGTTCCACTAATTCGGATACCTTTTACTTGCTGTTGGACAATAATACTTTCTGCCATAGACTCGTCAGCATAAACTGGAAAGAATCCTATCCACAAAAATAGTGGCGCCAGAATAGTAGTTTTTACCTTCATAGTTTTTTAAATTAAAAGATTAACGTCATTGATTACAATATAACAGCCTATTAAGCAGAACGACATATCGCGGGTCTGGATACTTGTTGGCTATTCGAATTATTACCCTTTGTTTTCTAGTTAGATTGTTCTTTTGCATACATAATATAAGATTTTAAAGTTGATAAAAAAGTATAAATTACAAACTATCTCTTTCTTGGGAAAAGAGACAACGCAAAAATATCAGATAAGAAATACTAATTATGAATCAAAGAGTGAAAAAGTAGTGATTTATATCAATGGAAAATGTATAATCTACTGTATATTAGTAATATAAAAACGTGTAGTAAAACTAAAAAAGTAGTAAAAATATAAGTGTAAAATAAGAATATTCTGAATCGTAAACTTCTATTAGTCTTTTGACTTTCCAATTTTCATTACCTCTTGTTCTAGTAGGTTACGGTCACCAGCGGCCTTATTTCGAACTTTCGTGCGATAATTATAAATGGTGGTTACAGAATAGCGTAGAAACTGAGCAATCTTCACGCTATCACTAATACCCAAGCGTATCAATGCAAAGATGCGTAACTCTGTATTCATCCGTTCACCGGTTTTCAAGGATATTTGCTCATCATTGGTAAGCAAGGCATTGAAATCCTCCACAAAAGTAGGGAACATTTGCAGGAAAGTATTGTCAAAATTCGCATAGAATTCCTTCAATTCCCCCTCTATAAATTTGGAAGACTTGATGTTCTTGTAGAGTTCTTCCACATTCCCAGTAGCAGCAATCTTACCTAATGACCGGCGGTAATTGTCCATCTTCTCCAAATATACCGAACACTGATCCATATATCGACCAATATACTCCTCTTTCAGATAAGAATTCTCTGCAATACTGTGGTTAGCCTCCTTAAGCTTGTGCATCGAAAGGTGAAGTTCTTCATTCAGTTCTTTTAACCGCTTGTTGGTGTCAATCACTTCTTTGCGAGCGACAGCCAACCTCTTCATCTGTTTATATACATAAAATATGGCAAGCAATAGAAAAAATGAAAGCATGCTGATAGATGCCAATGTCCATTTCATTTGTTCCTGCTGTTTCTCTGTCTTTTGTTGGTAAGCATCGTTAATGATGGGAAATATCTCCAAAATCTCCAATTTGCGCAACCGAGCATTACAAGCTGCGGCATCTTCCATACATATCTTTACATAAGAATAGGCACGCTCGATATCCCCCTCTTGATAAAGCAATATGGCTAGCTTACGCAAAGAAATGTATTCCCGGACAGCGGTTGTCATATCTGCTATGGCAGAAACAATCAGAAATTCTTTTTCTTTTTCTTTATCCCCTTTCAGACGATAGGACTCTGATAAAGTATAGGCACAAATTGCAACATCATGTTCATATTCCTTCTGCTGGGCTAAATAATCTGTCAGTAAGCAAATGGCTTTATCGTATTCATTGCGTACATTATACTGGTCGGACTGAATCAAGGTATGTATCAAAAGGTTATCCTTATTGACTAGTAGCAATGAATCACGATATTTGTCCGTAAGTTCCGTATAAAGTTTCCTTTCATACTTTGTAACTGCATAGTCAGCCATAAGTCCATAGATTGTGCGATAGATATGATAATAATAGGGACGGAGTTTTTTCGACAACCGTTCTGCATGAATATTTCGCATCAAATCCATTGCTTCCTTATACATGCCTGTCATTCCCAAGACATCAGCTTTATTCATACGGGCATTATCTATATATTCTCGGTTTCCAAGACGCATAGCTATCTGTTCCCTCTCCTCAGCCACATAAAATGCTGAATCCGTATTGAATGAACGATATTCATCCAATAATGCACCAAGAATGGCAAAATGCTCTTCCTCCGATATTAACTGTAACAACTGCCTTCTCAGTTTTGCCAGTCTCAACTCTTTTTGTTCCATATATATAGGACGTTTCTTTATCGACTGATCTAATTTCAGTAATAAAGAATCGACTCGGTTACTGTCTATAGCATAAACATAACATATGCCAACGATGCAAAAACACCAAAATACAACTATACTTTTCATAGCTTAACATATCAATCAAAAACTCCATATTTGAAAGTTTTTACGCAAAAGTAATTAAAATACAAAAGAATTTATCTCCTTTATATGAATTATTTTAATATTCATACAGTATATGTTCACACATTATTTAGTCTAAAAAAATAATACTATAGCGTATTGCGATGGCTTTATTTAACAATTTATTACCAAAGCCATATCTGTTAAACTTATAACATAGAATTATTAATATGTTTTACTCTGACAATAAATGTATTTTCCAAAAATTATATTGAGCTGTGATAAATACGATAGTTATGCTTGTTTAAACAGACTACGAATCCTGCCATATTTCAATTCTCTTTTTCCCATATAACGATTTTCCCGTTTTTATTTATCCCGTCAGTAGCTCCACCTTGCCGGGTTCAGGGTGCGAAGCTACGGACGGGTCCCCTAAAAATCTGCAAGGCCGCTTCGCGCCCTGCGGGTTT
>ULTQ01085780.1_pt1 | contig 19867 bp, 16 predicted proteins | sample 1957731 | NCBI WGS metagenome assembly ULTQ01 (sample SAMEA4835738, study PRJEB28245) | human gut metagenome | biome: gut microbiome; material: fecal sample | place: Denmark | collected 2008 | reverse complement strand
GCAATATGAGAATTTATTTTTTCGAGAAGCTCGGAAGCTGTAAACATAAGTATTTCAATTTAAGAATAGCAGAGAATGAAAAGAGGCTGCTTTTAGGCAGCCTCCTCACGTTATAAATATTTTATTACTGCAATCGGAACATTACAGGCACCGTATATTTTACACGCACTGCCTTACCACGTTGCATACCCGGTTTCCATTTCGGCATGGAACTGATCACGCGGATAGCTTCTTTATCCAAATACGGGTCCACACCTCTAAGAACTTTAGCATCTACGATACTACCGTCTCTGTTAACAACGAACTGTACAGTTACACGACCTTGGGTACCGTTTTCCTGAGCGATAGTAGGATATTTGATGTTCTTGCTCAGATACTGCATCAAGCCGGCCATACCGCCATTCGGGAATTCCGGCATTTGTTCTACTACCTCAAAGATAGTCTGTTCTTCCGGTTCTTCTTCCTCAACGGCTACTGGAACATATTTAATTTCTACAGCTTGATTTGTTTCCTCAGATGTAGCAATAGTAGTTTCTTCCACATCGGCATCATCTTCCACGATTGTCAAGGTTTCTGCAATCGGAGGAGCGGCAGGAGGAGGTGGTGGAGCCGCCTGCTCAGGTTGTTCCGTAATAGGAATTATTTCCTCTTCAAATACAAGGTCGGTAATGGCTTGGCTCGTATCAATCTTGATATCACGTTTTGTCCACTCAAATGCGATGAACATAAACGCGAGCACAATCACGTAACCGACGAGCAGCCAAGTTGACTTTTTGTTCTCCAAGTCTGCCTTAGGTGTCTTTTTAATTTCCATAATTTATACTATAATTATTAGTGTTTCCCATCTGTGGCAAATATAGTACTTTTCCCACTATTGTTTTTGCTTAGCTGTGTTTTTTCACACAATAAGCAGTGCATTTTCATTTTTTTAATTCTTCAAAAGCCTTCCTCTGCTTTTGTGCCACAAATGTAACGAGATATTTTAAAAATACCGTATCTTTGGCAGGAATTTTAATTGAAATATTCATTTTTTTCTATCGAAAAGAATATTTCCATATAAATATAGTATAAAATCATTTCATATGAAAAAGATTACAATCGCAATCGACGGTTTTTCTTCATGCGGGAAAAGTACAATGGCCAAGGATTTGGCCCGCGAAATAGGTTATATCTACATTGACAGCGGAGCCATGTACCGCGCCGTCACTTTATATAGTATGGAAAACGGTCTGTTCACCGGCAACGACATTGATACGGAGAAGCTGAAAGAGCAGATTAAAGACATTCATATTTCTTTTCAACTGAATCCGGATACAGGACGTCCCGACACGTTTCTGAATGGTGTCAACGTGGAAAAAAAGATTCGTACAATGGAGGTATCTTCCCGCGTCAGTCCCATTGCCGCACTCGACTTTGTACGCGAAGCAATGGTAGCCCAACAGCAGGAAATGGGAAAATCCAAAGGCATTGTAATGGACGGCCGCGACATCGGCACTACCGTCTTTCCGGATGCCGAACTGAAAATCTTCGTAACGGCCTCTCCCGAAATCCGCGCACAGCGCAGATATGACGAGTTGAAAGCCAAAGGGGAGGAAGCTGGTTTCGACGAGATTTTAGAGAATGTGAAACAACGGGATTATATAGACCAAAACAGAGAGGTAAGCCCTCTCCGCAAAGCCGACGACGCATTGCTGCTGGACAATAGCCACATGACGATCTCACAACAAAAGGAATGGTTGGCAGCACAGTTTGAAAAGGTTTGTAAAGCATAATCCAAAAAATCTGCGATATGGCAAAAGTGGAAATAGATGAAGGATCCGGTTTCTGCTTCGGAGTAGTGACCGCAATCAATAAAGCTGAAGAAGAACTGACCAAAGGCGGAACCTTATACTGTTTGGGCGACATTGTACACAACAGTCGTGAAGTGGAGCGGCTGAAAGCCATGGGCCTCATCACCATCAACCATGAGGAGTTCAACCGTTTGCATGACGTCAAAGTTTTGTTACGGGCACATGGCGAACCGCCTGAGACCTATACAATCGCCCGGCGCAACAACATAGAGATCATCGACGCCACCTGTCCGGTGGTGCTACGCCTGCAAAAGAAAATCAAGCAGGAGTACATTCAGGAGGATGATGAAGAGAAGCAGATCGTCATATATGGCAAAAACGGGCATGCCGAGGTGCTGGGCTTAGTGGGACAGACCACAGGGCAGGCAATCGTCATTGAAAAGCTGGAAGAAGCCGGAATGCTGGATTTCAGCAAGAGCATACGCCTCTATTCGCAAACCACCAAATCACTCGACGAATTTCAGAAGATAGTGGAATATATAAAAGAGCATATATCCCCGGATGTCACTTTCGAGTATTACGATACCATATGCCGGCAAGTAGCCAACCGCATCCCCAACATCAAGAAATTCGCCGCCTCGCACGACCTGGTATTTTTTGTCAGCGGCAAGAAAAGCTCCAACGGAAAAATCCTGTTCAGCGAATGTAAAAAAGTAAATCCGAACTCGCACCTGATTGACAGTGCGGAAGAAATAGATAACGAACTGCTCCTCGGTGCAGAGTCCATTGGCATATGCGGAGCCACCTCCACGCCCAAATGGTTAATGGAAGAAATATCCGAGGCAATAAAATCACGAATTTAAAAAGCTTTTGTTATCTTTGCCAACAAATTTTTAAGGTAATTATTAACACTAAATAAGGAGATTGTTATGGGAACAATTAAGTGTATCGGTATCTTAACATCGGGCGGTGACGCTCCGGGAATGAACGCAGCTATTCGCGCAGTGACACGCGCGGCTATTTACAACGGACTTCAAGTGAAAGGCATATATAGAGGTTACAAAGGTTTGGTAACCGGCGAGATTAAAGAATTCAAAAGCCAGAATGTGAGCAACATCATCCAACTGGGCGGTACTATTCTGAAAACAGCCCGTTGCAAAGAGTTCACCACTCCCGAAGGCCGTCAGGTTGCGTATGACAACATGAAAAAAGAAGGCATTGACGCTTTGGTGGTTATCGGCGGCGACGGTTCTCTGACAGGTGCGCGCATTTTCGCGCAAGAATTCGACGTTCCCTGTATCGGTCTGCCGGGAACTATCGACAACGACCTTTACGGAACAGACACGACAATCGGCTATGACACCGCCTTGAATACGATTTTGGATGCCGTAGACAAGATTCGCGATACAGCGACTTCCCACGAGCGCCTTTTCTTCGTTGAGGTAATGGGACGCGATGCAGGTTTCCTTGCTCTGAACGGCGCTATCGCCTCCGGAGCCGAGGCGGCCATTATTCCGGAGTTCAGTACGGAAGTGGACCAACTGGAAGAATTCATCAAGAACGGTTTCCGCAAATCAAAGAACAGCAGTATCGTGCTTGTAGCCGAAAGCGAATTAACCGGCGGTGCGATGCACTATGCCGAACGCGTGAAAAACGAGTATCCCCAGTATGACGTGCGTGTAACGATCCTCGGCCATTTGCAACGTGGCGGTAGCCCGACGGCGCACGACCGTATCCTTGCCAGCCGTTTAGGCGCCGCAGCAATCGACGCCATTATGGAAGGCCAGCGCAATGTCATGATCGGCATAGAGCATGATGAAGTGGTTTATGTACCTTTCACGAAAGCCATCAAGAATGACAAGCCTATCAAGAAAGATCTGGTAAACGTATTAAGAGAGCTTTCCATCTGACAAAAGTCAGCAAAGCATAAAGACAAAAAAGAGCGGGTGTTAAGACCCGCTCTTTTTTTGTCACAACCATTTCTCCACAATCTTTTCCGTCCTGTTCCACAGCTCCTGCATCTGCACATGACCGGTATATTTCCCTGAAAGCCGCTTGGAATGGCAGTTCACATTCAACGTACCCGTACGCTTTCCGGCATCCTCATCCAGCAGCAGGTGAATGGCCGTAGCCGCTCCCTGTTTCGGTGTACGGATGAAAGGACGGAAGAAAATGTCCGTCAGCGGGTCGAACCACATGTGCATTGTTATGATATTGGTGGAAACCACTCCCGGATCAGCAGCATTCACCACGATGCCCCTTTCCCTGATGCGGGCAGCCAAATTAATCGTAAACAAGGTCAGAGCCAATTTCGTATTGCTATAAATAGGAATACGCCAGAAGCCCCCTCTCCTGCCGCGGAGAAAGAAGTCCGGAAAATCGAGATGTCCGATAGCATAAGTACAAGACACCATATTCACGATACGGCTTCCTTCTCCCATCAGAGGAAGAAGTTTGCGCGTCAGCAAATAAGGGGCCACATAGTTGACGCTTACCGTACGCTCCAAGCCATCCTCTGTGATGCGGCGCTCCGTCTCCATTGTCCCCGCATTGTTCATCAGCAGACCGACGGCATCGCCGCGTTTCAAAAGAATTTCGGCAAACGCCGCCACAGATGCAAGTGAGGACAAGTCGACGCCCAACACCTCAATATGCGGATTGCCGGTATCACGCACCAGCATATCCTTTACCTTTTCCGCCTTTTCAGGGCGGTAACAAGCCATAACAATCCTATATCCGGCCTTAGCCGCAGCACGCGTTATCTCCGTTCCCATGCCACCGTCGGCGCCGGTTATGACAGCAAGTTTCACGATTATCAATTATTAATTACCGGTTACAAAAATTCCAATCACCCTTTAGCTTCAATTTTCTCTATTTCCTTTTTCAGACAAGCGGGAAGCTCCTCGCCCAGATGCCGGTGACAAGCCATTTCAATGGAGTACATCCGGGCTATGCAATAATTGCTGTGCTTACAATTGCAGCGGGCATCCTCCTCTTCGCGCATCCGGTTTACGAAACCCGGTTCGTTGAGCAATGCACGTGCCATCTGTACGGCATCGAAGCCCTCGTTCAGCACCTCGTCTATTTTGGAACGCGAAACCAGTCCGCCTACATATATCAACGGAATTTTCAGCTCTGCACGAAACTTCAAGGCATCCTCCAGAAAATAAGCCTCTTTGAAGGGAACCGCCGGTATCATCCATTTGCCCACCATACGCACTCCATACTTCAGCCACCAGCACGTCATGTAGTGCGTCATGCTGCGAATCGGCATTTCCCCGCGCATCACATACATGGGCGCTTTACTCACAAAACCGCCACTCAGCACCAGTCCATGCACACCCGACTGTTCGAGACGCCTCGCCACCTGCATCGTTTCATCCATCTCCATGCCTCCCCGGAAACCGTCGCGCATGTTCATCTTCACAAGTACAGCCATATCGTTGCCGGCAGCCTTCATCACTTCCTCCAACACCATATCCATAAAACGCATACGGTTCTGCAAAGACCCGCCGAATTCATCCTTACGATGATTGGTGGCAGGCGACAGAAACTGGCTTATGAGATAACCATGTCCCGCATGGATTTCCACAGCGTCGAACCCCGCCTCACGCGCTAAATTCACCGAACGCCCGTAGGCACGCGCCAGTTCCGGCAGTTCATCGGCACGCAGCCCGCGCACAAAGGTGGGCGAATAGAGGTTAAAGCCGCCACTTGCACCGACGGGCGTACACCCGCAAATGCTCTTGTGGGACATGTTTCCGCAGTGTCCCAACTGAATTCCGGCAGCAGCGCCTTCAGCATGCACCGCATCGGTCAGCCTACGAAGCCCCGGAATTATTTCGGGACGCATCCACAACTGACGGTCGAAAGAAAGGCCGCTCCGGGTAACGGCGGCATAGGCCACAGTGGTCATCCCGATACCTCCCGCCGCAACCGAACGGTGATAATTGAGCAACATATCCGAAGGAGCGTTGCCCGGACACATACTCTCGAAAGCAGCCGAACGGATAGTACGGTTGCGCAAAGTCAACGGTCCGAAAGTGACCGGTGTGAATAATTTTGATTCCATGTGACGACTTTATGAATTGTGAATTATGAATCGTGAATTGTGAATTATGAAGTTTCGGTTATTCAATAGATATAAGGTATGATGCGTTTGCGTTTTCCCACAGCCTCATCCCCGAATTCTGCCCGGTAGTGGCGGTAAATGGCGTCGGAACGGGGAACGAGATTGGCAAAAGTCCACCAGACAAACACCCATGCAGCGGGTGAAGCGGTGAGTATGGCAAAGCCTGTCCACTCCACCAATTCACCGAAATAGTTGGCCGAAGTGACATAGCGGTAGAGACCTTTTGCCGGAAGATAATGCCTCGTGTCGCCCGGCTTGCGCAGATGGCGTATCACATGATCGGAATGAAGATTTATGAACATGCCTGCAAAGAACAGCAGCACTCCCAGCAAGGCGTGAGGTTTCAGCAAATAGGCCCAACCACCGGCATACAGCCCTTCAGGAGCAAAATAGAACAAACCGCCTGCCTGCATCATTCCGTTCAGGACGTTGAACACAATGCCCATAGCCATAATCGCTACCGGCATCCGGCTCTTCCCTTTCAGCAGAAAAGGAAAGACAAACGACCTCTGAAAGTAATGCAACTGAAACAGCAGGAAGAAAAGATACACCGGCACAGAAAAGCCAACCCCGCTCCTGCCCCACAGCCAAAACATGACAATGAAAACCGGCGCTTCCATCAGCACCCATGCCAACTTGTTGTTAATGGAATATCCCCATGATGCCGTACGGAACATTCCATATCCGGCTTTGATGAAATAAAGGGCGATGAATACAAAAAGTGCAATGGCACACATCGCTCCCAAAAACAGATGAAACCCCTCCTCGCTCATATCCTTTCATTTAGATGTGGCAAATATAAAGAAAACTTGCGACTTCCAAATCGTTTTCTTGCGAGAATTATAAAAAAGGAGCAGAAATGCTTACCGTCGGAAGTGCCAATATTTATTCTTTCCTCCACGAAGAAAGTTTTGTTCCCTCATGGAGAAAGTTTCTTTCCACCATGGTGGAAAGAAAGATACCCCATATAGGAAAGAATAAGGTGATCCGACGCTTGTGTTTCTCAGGTAAATCCTACCGCTTCCTGATAGGGATATACGCCACTTCCTCCAGCACATTCTTATATGCAGGCCGGATGATGCGTTTACCCTCGAAGTTCAGTTCCTCATTGCGGTGTGCGCACCAGCCCACGATACGCGCCATGGCAAACAGCGGAGTGAAGATTTCCTGCGGCAAACCAATCATTTCGTATACAAAGCCGGAATAGAAGTCTACATTGCTCGAAACGGTTTTCCCATTGTTCTTCACGCGGCCAAAGACCTCAATGGCACGTTCCTCCAGCAGTTCAAGGAAGGCAAACTCCCGTTCCTTGCCTTTTTCACGCGCAAGGTCGCGGGCGAGCTCCTTCAACAGCAGGGCGCGGGGGTCTGAGATGGTGTAGACGGCATGGCCGATGCCATATATCAGTCCCGTCTTGTTGTACACTTCTTTGTTCAGCATACGGGTAAAATAGGTGTCTATCTCGTCCACACTGGTCCAGTCGCTGATGTTCTCCTGCAAGTGGTGGAACATGTCGGTGACCTGGATATTGGCTCCGCCATGAAGCGGGCCTTTCAGCGAGCCGATGCCCGCAGCTATGGAAGAGTAAGTGTCCGTACCGGTGGAGGAAGTGACACGTACCGTAAACGTAGAGTTGTTACCGCCGCCATGTTCCGCCTGCAACACCAGCAGCAGGTCGAGGGTGCGGGCATCCAGTTCCGTATAGTCCTTCTTCAGCATATAGAGGAAATTCTCTGCAAGCGAAAGATTCTCCTGCGGATGACGGATATGCAATGAACGGCCATGAGTGGCATGGCGAAGCATATTAAAGGCATAGGCTATGATAGTGGGGAATTTCGAAATCAGCTCGATGCTTTGGCGCATCAGGTTATCGCGCGAGGTGTCGTCCGCATCCGGATCGAAACGGTACATCTCCAGTACGCTGCGTGCCAGGATATTCATAATGTTGTTTCCTTCAAGCTCGATGATATTCATCTTCGTCTTCTGTTCCAACGGCATATTATCATTGATCAGCTCGCGAAAGGAAGCCAGCTCTTCCTTGTCGGGCAGACGACCGGAAAGCAGCAGATAGGCCACTTCCTCAAAGCCGAAGCGTTTTTCCTTGAGAATGGCATGCGCCAAGTCCTCAAGGTCGTAACCGCGATAGAACAGTTTCCCCGGAATAGGTTTCAGTCCGCCCCCCGGAATACGCTCGTAGCCCACCACATTGCCTATCTTGGTCAGTCCCACCAGCACTCCCGTTCCGTCCTCGTTGCGCAAGCCGCGCTTTACATCAAACTTCTTGAACAGTTCATTCTCGATCCGGGTCGCTTCTTTCAAATCTTCGGACAGTTTATAAATCAGATATTCCTTCTTCATGATATGTATGTTTTTGTTAAGTAAATGGTATTTATCTCCCGCAGCGTTCTATTCTTTCCACAATTTCCTGCGTAAAAGCAGATGTGGACAACGAGACGCCACCCGGCATGAAACGGGCCAGGTCGGCAGTGGCACGCCCTTCCGCAAAGCTGCTCTCCAGAGCGTCCTCTATCAGCGAAGCCGCCTCTTTCCAGCCCAAATGCCCAAGCATCATCACAGCCGAAAGAATGATGGAACAGGGATTCACAATATCCTTTCCCGCAATGTCGGGAGCCGTACCATGGGTCGCCTCAAAAATGGCATGTCCTGTCGCGTAATTGATATTGGCTCCGGGAGCGATGCCGATGCCGCCCACCATGGCAGCCAGTTGGTCGGAAACGTAATCGCCGTTCAGGTTCAGAGTGGCAATGACCGAATAGTTTTCGGGAACAAGCAGCGTGTTCTGCAAGAAAGCGTCAGCGATGCAGTCCTTAACGACAAGACGTCCGTCCGCTATCTCCCTGCCGAACTCGCGCTCTGCCAATTCATATCCCCATTTCTTGAAACCGCCTTCGGTGAACTTCATGATGTTCCCCTTGTGTACCAGCGTAACGGAGGGAAGGTGGTTTTGGAGCGCATAGAGGCATGCCGCACGTACCAGCCGTTCCGTCCCTTCTTTGGAGACAGGCTTCACGCCAAAGGAAGAGGTTTCGGGAAAACGCACCTTAGCCACCCCCATCTCCTCATGCAGGAAACGGTAGAACTTTTCCGCCTCCGGCGTTCCGGCTTCCCATTCGATGCCGGCATAGATGTCCTCGGTATTTTCGCGAAACACACACATGTTTACTTTCTGCGGCTCTTTCACCGGAGAGACTACGCCTTTATACCAGCGCACAGGGCGCAGGCACACATACAAGTCGAGCGCTTGACGCAACGCCACGTTCAACGAACGGATGCCGCCGCCCACCGGCGTAGTCAGCGGTCCCTTAATGCCTATCTTATGCTTCCGGAACGCCTCCATTGTCTCTTCCGGCAGCCAAGAGCCGGTTTCATGAAACGCCCGTTCGCCCGCCGGAACCTCTTTCCACTCTATGCTCCGACTGCCCCCATAGGCTTTTTTCAGGGCTGCGTCCACAACGGTCCGCATGGACGGGGTCACCTCTGCCCCAACTCCGTCACCCGTAATAAAAGGTACAGTAATTTTTTCCATATTCTATCGTGCATTTAATGCAGAGCCGGCACGAAACCAGCCTATCTGCTGTTCATTATAAGTATGTTGTACTTCGAAGCTCTCCTTGCTGCCGTCCTCATGGTGAAGCACCACCTCCAGGTTGCGTCCCGGAGCAAAGTTCCTCAAACCGACAACGGAAAGCAAGTCGTGTTCCTGCACCTTGTCATAGTCCGCCTTGTCGGCAAAGGTCAACGCCAGCATGCCCTGTTTCTTCAGGTTCGTCTCGTGAATACGCGCGAAGCTCTTTGCCAGTATGACACGCACATTCAGGAAACGCGGTTCCATAGCAGCGTGTTCCCTGCTGGAGCCTTCGCCGTAATTCTCTTCAGCTACGACAATGGAAGGAATACCCTCGGACTTATACAGCTTCGCCGTACCGGAAACCGTTTCGTACGTATTTGTAGAACGGTTCCACACCTTGTTCGTCTCACCGTTGAAAGCATTGACGGCCCCCATCAGCATATTATCCGAGATATTCTCCAGATGCCCCCGGAAACGAAGCCATGGACCCGCCATCGAGATGTGGTCGGTGGTGCATTTGCCCTGCGTCTTAATCAGCAAAGGCATATTGAGCAAATTCTCCCCATTCCAAGCAGGAAACGGGGTGAGCAGTTGCAAGCGTTGCGACCGGGGATCCACCACAATGTCCGCCTTTACACCGGAAGGCGCGATATATCCCTCGCTGCCTGCCATAAATCCTTTCGGCGGCAACTCCTCTCCCACCGGTTCGGAGAGCTTCACCTTTTTGCCGTCGGCACTGATCAGCGTGTCCTTTAGCGGATTGAAACATAAATCTCCGGCAATGGTCAGCGCCATGGTCAGTTCGGGAGAAGCCACAAACGCATACGTATTCGGATTGCCGTCCGCGCGCTTGGCAAAGTTACGGTTGAAGGAAGTCACGATGGAATTCTTGCGGACGGGATCGTCCGTCACACGCTTCCATTGCCCGATACAAGGGCCGCAGGCATTTGCCATGATCGTAGCTCCTACCTCTTCAAAGACGCCGATCATGCCGTCGCGTTCCGCTGTGGCGCGTATGCGCTCCGAACCCGGATTGACAATCAAGGGAGCAGCCATATGCAGGTTTTTCTCCGTAACCTGACGCGCCAAAGAGACGGCGCGGCTCAAATCCTGATAGGACGAATTGGTGCAGGAGCCGATGAGCCCCACTTCCATTTTACGGGGATAACCGTTCTTCAAAACCTTCTCGGAAAACTCTGAAATGGGCGTAGCCGCATCCGGCGTAAACGGTCCGTTGATGTAAGGCTCCAATGCAGAAAGGTCTATGTCAATAATACGGTCATAGTACTTCTGCGGATTGGCCATCACCTCGTCATCTGCACGAAGCTCTGCGGCAACGGCAGTAGCCATGTCCGCCACTTCTTCGCGTCCGGTGGCTTTCAGGTAAGTTGCCATGCGTTCGTCGTAAGGGAAAAGCGAGGTGGTGGCTCCTACCTCCGCACCCATGTTGCAAATCGTGGCTTTTCCGGTGGCCGAAAGCGAAGCAGTGCCCGGACCGAAGTATTCGATGACAGCATTTGTCCCGCCCTTCACAGTCAGGATTCCCGCCAGCTTCAAAATAACGTCCTTGGGGGCTGCCCACCCACTCAGCGCTCCGGTGAGACGCACACCGATCAGGCGGGGCATCTTCAGTTCCCACTCCATGCCGGTCATCACATCCACCGCATCGGCACCGCCAACGCCGATAGCCACCATGCCCAAACCACCGGCGTTCGGAGTATGGGAATCGGTGCCTATCATCATGCCGCCCGGAAAAGCGTAGTTTTCCAGTACGACCTGATGAATGATGCCTGCTCCGGGCTGCCAAAAGCCGATGCCGTAACGGGAAGAGACATCCCGAAGAAAACGATAGACTTCCTCGTTGGTTTTGGTAGCGGTGGCAATGTCTTCTTTGGCTCCTTTATATGCCTGAATCAGATGGTCGCAATGTACGGTTGAAGGAACAGCCGCTTCATTGCGTCCCGAATTCATAAACTGCAATAATGCCATCTGTGCAGTTGCGTCCTGCATGGCAACACGATCGGGACGGAAATTTACGTAGTCCTCGCCGCGTTTGTAGTTTTTCACGTTTCTCTCATCATACAAATGAGCATACAAAATTTTTTCTGCTAAAGTCAGCGGACGTTGCAACACAGTCCGGATGCGCCCTATCTTCCCCTCATAAAGCGAATAAAACGCTTTAAGCATTGTCAAATCATAAACCATAACCACTCTTATTTTTTAGTTTTTCAATATTGTAAAGATTACAAATTAATATAATAAACAAAATAGAACAAGGAAAAGTTTAACAAAAGAAAGCATTTCTTCCCCCAACGGCGGGGATTTATTACCTTTGCAAAAGAATAATCTCCACAGAGGAGACAGGTCTCACAGAGCTTTACAATGATAAGAATGAACGAAAAGAGCGACATACAATCTCCTATTATACATATTCAACGGCAACAACTCCTGTTACGCATGGAGTACGAATACGAGAAAGAAGAGTTCAAGCGGCAAACAGAAAATATGGGTGTCGCCCGGAAAGTCAAACGGGGACTCTGCTGGTATCCTGCCTCACCGGGGCGAAGTTACTATAACTCCCTGAACCAATTAGTAATAGAGGTTACGCATACCGAAAACACCGATATAGAACATAATTTCGAATTCGGACGTCCTGTCTGCTTTTTCCGCCAATCGGCCGACGGAAAGATCACTTATTTTAATTTTACGGCCACCGTCAGTTATGCGGACGATGTGCGTATGGTAGTGGTTATGCCCGGCGCAGGAGCTGTTATGGATATACAGTCTGCCGACAACCTCGGCGTTCAGCTCTACTTCGACGAAACCTCCTACCGCACGATGTTCGAGGCGCTGGAAGATGTTCTTCGTGCCAAAGGCAACCGACTCGCCGAACTGCGGGACACACTGCTGGGTACGATGAAAGCCGGGTTCCGCGAACTCTATCCGGTGCGCTTCCCCTGGTTGAACTCTACCCAAGAGACAGCCGTCAACAAGGTGCTATGCGCCCGCGACGTAGCCATCGTGCATGGACCTCCGGGAACGGGCAAAACCACTACGCTCGTAGAGGCTATCTACGAAACATTGCACCGCGAACCCCAAGTGCTGGTCTGCGCACAAAGCAATATGGCAGTGGACTGGATTTCTGAAAAGCTGGTGGACAGAGGCGTGAATGTTTTACGAATCGGCAATCCCACACGCGTCAATGACAAGATGCTCTCTTTCACTTACGAACGCCGCTTCGAGAACCATCCGCTTTATCCCGAATTATGGAGCATCCGTAAGGAACTGAGGCAACTGGGTGGCAGAGCCCGCCGCGGCAGTTATGATGAACGCGAGGGAATACGTAGCCGCATGAGCCGCTTGCGCGACCGCGCCACAGCGCTGGAAGTACAGATCAACACCGAACTGTTTGACAGCGCCCACGTCATTGCCTCCACGCTGGTGAGCAGCAATCACCGTCTCTTAAACGGCCGCCGCTTCGGCACACTGTTCATCGACGAAGCCGCCCAAGCCCTGGAAGCCGCCTGCTGGATAGCCATCCGCAAGGCAGACCGGGTGGTGCTGGCAGGGGACCATTGCCAGTTGCCGCCCACCATTAAATGTTATGAAGCCGCACGTGGCGGACTGGAACGTACGTTGATGGAGAAAGTCGCCGCCAACAAGCCGTCTGCCGTATCCCTACTGAAAGTGCAGTACCGTATGCACGAGGACATTATGCGCTTCTCCTCGAATTGGTTTTATGACGGGGAACTGGAGGCGGCTCCCGAAATACGCCACCGGGGAATATTGGACTGGGACACTCCCGTCACATGGATCGACACTTCCGACATGGACTTCAAGGAAGAGTTTGTCGGGGAAACATTCGGACGCATCAACAAGGAGGAGGCCCATTTACTGCTGAAAGAACTGGAAGCATACATCCTGCGGATAGGCGGAAGCCGTATTCTTGAGGAACGTATCGACTTCGGGCTGATCTCACCCTACAAGGCGCAAGTGCAATACCTGCGGGGAAAGATAAAAGGCAGCGCCACCCTGCGTCCTTACCGCAGCCTGATAACGGTCAACACCGTCGACGGATTTCAGGGACAGGAGCGTGACGTGATTTTCATCAGTCTGGTACGCGCCAATGAAGAAGGCCAAATAGGATTTCTGAATGATTTGCGCAGGATGAACGTGGCAATAACAAGGGCACGCATGAAACTCGTCATATTGGGAGAAGCAGCTACTCTGGGACACCATGCTTTCTACAAGCAACTGCTCGAATACGTGAAGAAGGTGAACGGCAGGCAATGAAAAAGAGATTGCCCCAAATTTGAATTAACCGACCACCCTGTATTATCCAGAGCAATCTTCAAACCTGAGACAACCTCTTCTATTATTCAGAAGTCCGCACCGGAGATCAGTTGTTTTCCGGACGGAGCTTGCGAACCGTTACGGCAGTCTGCCACATCTCGCTCTCACGCAACGCTTTCAGCTCTGCATTCAGTTTCTCACGATAGTCGGGCTTAGAGTTGCTGTCGATAGAAATCTGGGCTTCGTTACCCGACTTAACGCTCTGATACAACTTCTGCACCACCGGCTTGATAGCATCGTGGAACGGTCCCATCCAGTCGAGAGCACCGCGTTGGGCAGTAGTAGAGCAGTTGGCATACATCCAGTCCATACCGTTCTTTGCAAACAACGGCATCAATGACTGCGTCAGTTCCTCAACTGTTTCGTTGAACGCTTCCGACGGAGTGTGGCCGTTTTCACGCAGAACCTCGTACTGAGCCAACAACAATCCCTGGATAGCTCCCATCAAAGAACCGCGTTCACCGGTCAGGTCGGAAGTAGCTTCACGAATGAAAGTAGTCTCGAACAAATAACCCGAGCCGATACCGATGCCCAGTGCAAGGGTTCTGTCCAAAGCCTTTCCGGTAGCATCCTGATAGATAGCATAAGAAGAGTTCAAGCCGCGGCCTTCGAGGAACATTGTACGGAGTGACGTACCCGATCCCTTAGGAGCAACCATGATAACGTCAATATCCTTGGGAGGAACCACACCCGTACGGTCACTCCATGTGATAGCGAAACCATGAGAGAAGTAAAGTGCCTTTCCGGCCGTCAAGTACGGTTTCATCGTGGGCCATACAGACATAACGGCCGCATCGGACAACAGGCACATGATGACAGTACCCTTTTGGCAAGCATCCTCAATGCTGAACAGAGTTTCACCCGGAACCCATCCGTCTGCCACTGCCTTCTCGTAAGTCTTACCCTGACGCTGGCCTACGATTACGTTGAAACCATTGTCGCGCAGGTTGCAAGCCTGACCGGGACCTTGTACACCATAACCGATAACTGCGATTGTTTCATCCTTTAAAATCTCACGTGCTTTTTCCAAAGGAAATTCTTCGCGGGTCATTACATTCTCAATAACACCGCCAAAATTCAATTGTGCCATTTTTTGTTTTAATTTTTATTTGTGGCTTATGCCAACTGATTGGTTAATAAATTATTTCTTTACAAATATTACTTTGGAACGGCAAACCACTTCGCTGCCGTTCTTTTTCACTTCTACATCATACGCGCCGTCGCCTGCATAGTCCTTATAGAAAGTGAGCTCGTCACCGTAATAGCTCTCGGCTACGTAGGCCATTTCAAAACGACGGATGCGGCTCTCCTTATACAGTTCTATCGGGAACAAATCGAGGATATGCTCGATATAGCGGATACTGTTTACGTGTCCGTTGATGTCAATATCGCTATACTTGGCATTGAGAGAAGAAGCCGGCTCCGCAGAAGCGACCTTTATGCGCGAAGGCTTTTCAATGGGGCAAGGCTCGTCGCACACATAATCCACGATGCTGCCTCCATGCAAAGTCAGCAGGTCGGCGGGTTTGCGGGTATTGAGGCTGATCATCGCCCATACGGAACGGGCATATCCTATCTTCTTTCCGTCCTTGTCGATAATGGCAAAATTACGGTCGGTGAAGAGACGGTAGACATTCTCCACCCATGTCCGGATGGAAAAATCCTCGTATTGGTACGGCATCTCGTCCAGTTCGACAGCCAGCCGGGAAAGCACCCATGTATAATTATCCTCATTCAAGGTTGCAATGCCGAAACCGCGTTCCGTCGCATGAAATCCTGCACAGTTCAGCAGATGGTTGCCAAGCACCCCCATTGTGAGGCGGCCGGTGAAGTCCACATGAAACGGTTCGGCCACAAACTTATAAGTACCTATCTTGTTATTTTCACTCATTGTCCTTGTTGTTCTTTACTCTGACGATATTTTGTTTCACGATCTGCCAGATACTCGTTGACACGTTCAAAGCAGCTCGTAGTGATGGCAACACGTCCGGAACGCACAAACTGGAGCACACACCCCAAAGCGCTCAGTTCTTCGTAGAGATTGGTTATTTCCTCACTCATACCGTTTTTCTCCACAATGGAGAATACGGAGTTAACCTCTACGATACGCGCATTGTACTTGCGGATCACCTTAGACACTTCCGGTTTTTCTTCCAGCGTGGGAGTCGTCAGCTTGTAGAGCGCAATCTCGTGCTGGTAGATTTCATCATCTGTGAAATAGTGCGCCTGCAACACATCTATCTTTTTGGTGATTTGCTTCGTCACCTTCTCGATAGTGTCTTTATCTGTCCAGGCAGTAATGGTATATTTATGTACCCCCTTGATAGAGGATGCCGAAACATTCAGGCTCTCGATATTGATTTGCCGGCGGGTGAAAACAGCCGTTACCTGATTCAGCAAACCTGCAAAGTTCTCCGAATGAACGATAATTGTATATAATGTCTTGTCCATACTTTTTTTAATTAAGAATGATAAGTGAAGAATTCATAATTCTTCATTTATATCAGCATTCCAGCAACATCTGGTTCACAGATCCACCCGGAGGCGTCATCGGCATAACATTTCCTTCCTCCTCTACGCAGGCTTCCAGCAGGAACGGGCCGTCTGTCGAAATCATCTCTTCAATGGCTTCCGCCAGTTCCTTACGGGTAAGCGCCCGACGCGCCGGAATACCGTAGGCGGAAGCAATCTTCAGATAGTCCGGGTTCATCATCGGAGTGAACGAGTAACGGCGGTTGAAGAACATAGCCTGCCATTGACGAACGTTACCCAAGAAGTTATTGTTCAGCAAAATCATCTTAACGGGAGCTTTCTGCTCCATCACCGTACCCAGTTCCTGCAAATTCATCTGCAAACCGCCGTCGCCCATAAAGACGCAAACGGTACGGTCGGGACGTCCGAAAGTGGCGCCGATAGCGGCAGGAAGGCCGAAGCCCATTGTACCCAAACCGCCGGAAGTGACAATGCTGCGTTCCTTGCTATATTTAAAGTAGCGGGCAGACATCATTTGGTTCTGTCCCACATCCGTCACCAAAACGGCTTCGTTGTTTGTAGCCTCACTGACGGCACGCACCACCTCGCCCATGCTCAGTGTGTCGCCTGCCGGATGCAACTCCGGACGGATCACCTTTTCTTCCTCCATCTGTTCATAAGGCAAGAAGCTGTCGAGCCATTCCTTGTGTCCGGCAGGTTTCAGCAATTCGGTCACTGCAGCCAGGGTATCTTTACAGTTGCCCAATACGGCAACATCCGTTTTCACATTCTTGTCTATCTCTGCCGGATCAATATCGAAATGGATTATTTTTGCCTGCGACGCATATGTGGACAACTTGCCCGTCACACGATCGTCAAAACGCATGCCTACCGCAATCAGCACATCGCACTTATTGGTATTGATATTCGGCCCCAGATTGCCATGCATGCCCAGCATCCCCTTGTTCAAAGGATGCTCTGTTGGCAATGCGGAAAGCCCCAACAAGGTGCAACCGGCAGGCATATCCGCCTTTTCGATGAAAGTACGCAGTTCGTTCTGCGCATTGCCAAGCTCCACGCCCTGCCCCACCAGCACCAACGGACGTTCCGCCGCATTTATCAAATCGGCAGCCTGTTGTATGGCTTCCGGTTCCATTTCGGGTACAGGCAGATAGCTGCGCACGTAATCCACTTTGGTAGGCACATATTCCGTCTTATCCACTTGAGCGTTCTTGGCAAAGTCCAGCACAACCGGACCGGGACGTCCGCTCTGCGCTATATAGAAAGCGCGGGCCACTGCCCATGCCACATCTTCCGCACGACGGATCTGATAGCTCCACTTCGTGATGGGCTGCGTAATGCCCACCAGATCCACCTCCTGAAAGGCATCGGTTCCAAGGAATCCCGTAGCAACCTGTCCGGCAATGACAACAACCGGCGTGCTGTCTATCATGGCATCCGCAATACCTGTAATGGTGTTCGTTGCGCCCGGACCGCTGGTAACCAGGCATACGCCCACCTTACCCGACACACGCGCATAGCCTTGTGCCGCATGTGCAGCTCCCTGTTCATGGCGCACCAGAACATGATTCAGATTCTTTCTATGGTCGTATAAAGCATCGAATACGGGCATGATGCTGCCACCCGGGTAACCGAAAATGGTCTTTACCCCCTGATGTTCCAAAGAACGCATCAATGCTTCCGCGCCTGTTATTAAGTTTTCCATCAAGTCAAGTATATTTCTATTAAAACTTTCTTTAATCTATCAGCCTTACAGCCCCTTTGTCTGCCGAACTCACCATGCTGGCATACGCTTTCAACGCTTTGGACACCCGACGGTCGCGCGTCACCGGCGTCATAGGACGTGCAGCCAGTTCCTCATCCGTCAGCTTCACATTGATAGAACGGTTCGGTATATCTATCTCGATGATGTCGCCGTCCTGAATCTTACCGATATTGCCGCCCGCCGCAGCTTCGGGAGAGATGTGTCCGATGCTCAGTCCGGAAGTGCCGCCGCTAAAGCGTCCGTCGGTGATCAACGCACATTCCTTGCCTAAATGGCGGGACTTGATATAGGAAGTAGGATACAGCATCTCCTGCATGCCCGGCCCACCTTTCGGGCCTTCATGGGTAATGACGACAACATCGCCGCTGACCACCTTTCCGCCCAAGATACCGTCGCACGCAGCTTCCTGTGAATCGAAAACTTTGGCAGGGCCGGTAAACTTCCAGATGCTTTCGTCCACTCCGGCTGTCTTGACCACACAACCATCCTGTGCAATATTTCCTTTCAGCACAGCCAAACCGCCGTCCTTGCTATAAGCATGCTGCAAGTCACGAATACATCCCTCGGCACGATCCGTATCCAATTCCTTATAATAAGCCCCCTGCGAACCGAGTTCCAGATTGAATTTTCCGGCAGCGGCACTGGTATATTTCCCGATCGCTTCCTTGCAAACATTAGGACTGGTGATGCAGTACCGGTCTATCTCCTCCGCCAATGTCATTCCGTCCACACGATGCACGTTCGTATCCACCAGTCCTCCTTTGGCAAGTTCGCCCATAATGGCCACGATGCCGCCGGCACGATTAACATCCTGTACATGATATTTCTGAGTATTGGGAGCCACTTTACACAGGCAGGGAGTTTTGCGGGACAGCATATCAATATCATCCATTGTGAAATCCGCCCCGGCTTCATGCGCCACTGCCAACAAGTGAAGCACCGTATTCGTAGATCCGCCCATTGCAATGTCCAGCGTCATCGCATTCAGAAACGCCTCGCGGGTGGCAATGCTGCGGGGAAGCACCGTTTCGTCTCCCTCCTCATAGTATTTATACGCATTTTCAACAATCAGTCTGGCTGCATCCTCAAACAGTTTCTTCCGGTTCTCATGCGTAGCCACAATCGTGCCGTTACCCGGAAGCGCCAGTCCTATTGCTTCATTCAGGCAGTTCATGGAGTTGGCGGTGAACATGCCCGAACAACATCCGCAAGTGGGACATGCGTGTTGTTCGATCTTGGCAACTTCCTGATCGCTCACGCTTTCGTCAGCCGACTTAATCATGGCATCAATCAGGTCGAGGTGCTGCCCGTTCCATTCTCCGGCTTCCATAGGGCCACCGGAAACGAACACCGTAGGGATGTTCAGCCTCATCGCCGCCATGAGCATACCCGGAGTGATCTTATCGCAATTGCTGATGCAGACCATGGCATCCGCCTTATGGGCATTCACCATGTACTCCACACTGTCGGCAATGATGTCGCGCGACGGCAAGGAATACAACATACCGTCATGCCCCATTGCAATGCCGTCGTCGATGGCAATCGTATTGAATTCGGCGGCGAAGCAGCCTTGCTTTTCTATCTCTTTCTTTACGAACTGACCTATTTCATGCAGATGCACATGCCCCGGAACAAACTGAGTAAAAGAATTGACTATTGCAATGATAGGTTTTCCCATTTGTTCTTTCTTCATGCCATTGGCCGTCCACAATGCACGAGCGCCTGCCATGCGGCGGCCTTGCGTG
>ULTQ01065515.1_pt1 | contig 19930 bp, 20 predicted proteins | sample 1957731 | NCBI WGS metagenome assembly ULTQ01 (sample SAMEA4835738, study PRJEB28245) | human gut metagenome | biome: gut microbiome; material: fecal sample | place: Denmark | collected 2008 | reverse complement strand
TTCATTAACAGGGAAAAATATAGAAAAAATAGCGTTAGAACACCAGTCGTATAAGAAATGAAATGGGAAAGCTAGCAAAAATACACCAATAATACTTATTATTTTATATATTTTTAAATTCATTTTATCACCACTATTATTATAAGCATTTTATTTAATTATATGTGATTTGCCTAATTTAAAAATTTATAGTATAATTATAACCGTTAGAAATTTATGGAAGGAAATTTATATGATAGAAAGATTAAATTCGATAGAAGAAAGATATAATACAATTAGTGAAGAATTACTTAATCCTGAAAATATTACAAATATAAAAAAAATGACTGAACTTAGTAAGGAACAATCTTCACTTAGTGAAACTTATGAAACATATCAAGAATATAAAAAAATATTAGAAGATATTACTGCAGCAAAAGAAATGTTGAAAGATGCTGAAATGAGTGAATTTGCAAAAGAAGAATTAAGCGAATTAGAAAATAAAAAATCATCTTTAGAAAGTAAATTTGAAATTTTATTGTTGCCAAAAGATCCTAATGATGGAAAAAATGTTATTGTGGAAATTCGTGGTGCAGCTGGTGGCGACGAAGGAAATATTTTTGCGGGTGACTTATTTGATATGTATAAACATTATTCTGAAAAGCAAGGATGGCATATTGAAATTAATGAAGAGTATCCATCTGAAGCAGGTGGTTATTCACTTATAAGTTTTACTATCAAAGGTGATAGCGTTTATTCTAAGTTGAAGTACGAAAGTGGTGCTCATCGTGTACAAAGAGTTCCTGCAACTGAAACACAAGGAAGAGTTCATACTTCTACTGCTACAGTACTTGTAATGCCTGAGGCAGAAGATTTTGATTTTGAACTTGATATGAATGAAGTTAGAATTGACATAACAAGAAGTAGTGGATGTGGTGGACAGGGTGTTAATACAACGGATTCGGCCGTAAGACTTACACACATTCCAACAGGATTAATTGTATACTCACAAACAGAAAGATCACAAATTAAGAATAAGGAAAAGGCAATTAAAATTTTAAAAACTAGATTGTATGATTTGAAATTACGTGAAAAAGAAGAACAAGAAGGTGCGGAAAGACGAAGTAAAATTGGTACTGGAGATAGAAGTGAAAAAATAAGAACATATAATTATCCTCAAAATAGAGTAACTGATCACCGTATAGGTTTTACAATAAATGCACTTGATAGAGTAATGCAAGGAGATTTGGATAAAATTATTGAAGCTTTAATTACTGAAGATCAAGCAAGAAAATTAAAAGGTGAATAATTTTTATGACTGATATTGAATACTTGCAAAAATATCTTGATAAAAGTAATTTAGAAAATGGTATTAAAAGATTAGAAAATGGAGAACCGGTTCAATATATAGTAGGAAATGTTGATTTTTATGATCTAAATTTGAATGTCAATGAAAATGTATTGATACCAAGATTTGAAACAGAGGAATTAGTTTTTAGAGTAGTAAATTATATAAAGAAAAATTTAGGTGAAAATGTTAGAATTTTAGATATAGGAACTGGTAGTGGATGTATTGCTTTAACTTTAAAGCATAAATTAGAACACTCTATAGTAGACGCTAGTGACGTATCTTTATCTGCTTTAGAAGTTGCTAGAAGTAATGCTTTAAAAAATAGTTTAGATGTTAATTTTATAGAAAGTGATATTTTAAAAAATATAACAAGTACTTATGATGTTATAGTAAGTAATCCACCATATATTAGTTACGATGAAGAAATTATGGATATTGTAAAAAATAATGAACCTCATTTAGCTTTATATGCAGATAATAATGGATTATATTTCTATAGAGAAATCTTAAGTAATGCTAAAAAGTATTTAAATAAAAAAAATATTATAGCTTTTGAAATTGGTGAAAAACAAGGTAGTGACATAAAAAAAATCGCACTTGAATATTTTCCAAATTCAACAGTTAAAATTGAAAAAGATTTATATAATAGAGATAGATATGTATTTATTTTTAATGAAATAAATGATATAATTTAGATATAAATGCGATGACAGGCTTGGAAACCTAGAGCAATATAAAAAAAGAGATTCTTCTAGAATAAGTAAGGTGGAACCGCTCAAAAATTTGAGTCCTTACAAATACCTAGGAGAATTTTTGTTTAAGGGAGGATAATATGGAAAAAATAACAATGGAAAAATTAGTTAATAATTGTAAACAATATGGTTTTATTTTTCAAGGTAGTGAAATTTATAATGGACTTGCTAATTCTTGGGATTATGGTCCACTTGGAGTTGAATTAAAAAATAATATAAAAAAGTGTTGGTGGAAAAGATTTGTAGAAGAAAATAATAATTCGTATGGATTGGACGCCGCAATTTTAATGAATCCAGAAGTATGGGTAGCTAGCGGACATGTTAGTAGTTTCTCAGATCCATTAATTGATTGTAAAAAATGTAAGGCACGACATAGAGCTGATAAATTGATTGAAGAATTTACTAATGGAAATGAGACTGGTGATGGTTGGGATAACGAAAAAATAGAAAAATTCATTAACGATAATCATATAAAATGTCCAAAATGTGGTGAATGTGATTTTACGCATATAAGACAATTTAATTTATTATTTGAAACACATATGGGTGTTACTGAAGACACTAAAAGTAAAGTATATTTACGCGGTGAAACTGCTCAAGGAATTTTTGTTAATTTTTTAAATGTACAAAGAACAATGCGTGCTAAATTACCATTTGGTATAGGTCAAATTGGTAAGGCATTTAGAAATGAAATTACACCTGGAAACTTTATTTTTAGAACAAGAGAATTTGAACAAATGGAATATGAGTTTTTCTGTAAACCAGGTGAAGATTTAAAATGGTTTGAATATTACCAAGATTATTGTATGAAATTTTTGAGTGATATTGGATTAAAAGAAGAAAATTTGCGTCTTAGAAAACATAAACCAGAGGAATTAGTTTTTTATAGTAAGGGAACTACTGATATAGAATATAATTATCCTCAAGGATGGGGAGAATTATGGGGAATAGCTGATAGAACTGATTATGATTTAACAGTTCATTCAAAACATTCAAAAACAGATCTAGTTTATCTAGATCCTGAAACAAATGAAAAATATATACCTTATGTCATTGAACCATCAGTTGGTTGTGATAGACTTTTACTTGCAGTTTTAACTGATGCTTATTTTGAGGAAACTTTGGAAGATGGAACTACTCGTGAAATTATGAAATTTGCGCCAACTCTTGCTCCATACAAAGTAGCAGTATTACCACTTATAAAAAAACATCATAGTGAAAAAGCAATAGAAATTTATCAAAAATTATCCAAAAAATTTATGTGTACTTATGATGAATCTGGAAATATTGGAAAACGTTATAGAAGAGAGGACGCAATAGGTACGCCATTCTGTATTACTATAGATGATAACACATTAAATAATAATACTGTTACATTAAGAGATAGAGATACTATGGAACAAATTACTTTAAATTTAGATGAAATTGAAAAATATATTGAGGAGAAAATTAGTTTTTAATTTTCTTTTTTTTTAAATAATTTAAAAAAAATATTTATTTATTTCTTTTTATGTGATAAAATTAAATATAGTAAACGTATAAAGAATAGAGGAGGAAACAAGATGGGATTTTTAAAAAAATGGTTATCTTCAGATGAACAAGATGTCTTTAGTAATACTAGTGATAATAGTGAATATTATACATTAAATGCAGAAGATTCTTTAAAAGAAAATGATGGAAAGAATAAGATGATTTTATTAGAACCACGTGCTTATTCAGAATCTCAACAAATTGCTGATTTTTTAAAGTCAAGAAATACGGTAGTTGTTAATTTAAAAAGGGTTACTTCTGATCAAGCAAAAAGAATTGTAGATTTTTTAAGTGGAACTATATATGCTATTGGAGGAGATTTACAAAAAATAGGTGGCGGTATATTTTTATGTACACCAAATAATGTAAATATTCAAGGTAAAATTACTGATGAACGTGAAGGTAAAGATATTTACGATAATGATGATATAAATACTGAATGGTAATGTTGACATTTATTTAAAATGTGTTACAATAACTAAATATGTGGCATTTATGGGGTGAGATTATGGAGAAGTTTAATCGCACAATGCGAGGTTATGATCCTGATGAAGTGAAAAATTTTTTGGATCAAGTTATAAAAAAAGTTGAGCAAATTAATTCTGAAAATAAAAAGAAGGATTCTATTATTAAAGAACAAGAAATAAAAATAATTGAACTTTCTAAATTAGAAGAAGAAAATCAAAAATTGCATCAAAAGATAGAACAATATGAACGTATGGAGTCAACTTTTAATAAGGCTATTTTAATGGCTCAAAAAACATCAGATCAAATGCGCTTATCTGCCCATAAAGAAAGTGAAACGATTATAGATGATGCTAAAAAGAATGCCAATAGAATTGTAAATGAGGCTTTAATGAAAGCAGAAAAAATTGAATTAGAGTCTAATATGTTAGCAAGAAATGTTCGTGTATTTAAGAAAAAAATAAAAGATGTTATTGAAGCACAATTGGAAGTTGTAAATGATTTAGATAAAATAGAAATGTAAAACAATTGATAGAAACGTTATATTAATGATTTTAAAGAGAGTTAATGTTGGGTGTGAATTAATATTGAGTTAATATAAAAATCATTCTTGATGTGTTTTTTTGAAATATAGTAGAAAAAAACGGTAACGCGTTATAGTTATAAGTGCAAATTCTTGAATTAAGGTGGTACCGCGGATTTTATTCGTCCTTAAATTTAGGAATTTTTTTGTTTTAAGGAGGTTAAAATTATGTTTTTACAAATTATATTACTTATAGTTGGCTTTGTAATTTTAATTAAGGGAGCAGATGTTTTTGTCGATGGTGCAGCATCTTTAGCGCAAAATTTTAAATTATCAAAAATGCTTATTGGTCTTACAATCGTTGCTTTTGGTACTAGTGCACCAGAATTTGCGGTCTCAGTTAAGTCGATTATTTCTAATAATGCTGATATGGTACTAGGAAATGTTATTGGAAGCAATATTTTAAATATTCTTTTAATTATTGGTATTTGTGCTTTAATTAAACCTGTAATAGTTAAGAATAATACAATAAAAAAAGAAATTCCTATTGTAATTTTAATGAGTACATTATTATTTTTCTTAATGAAGGATAATTTATTTGATAGTAGTATATCAAATATCGTAACTAGAAATGATGGTTTTGTAATTTTACTTTTCTTCACAGTTTTTGTTTATTATTTAATTTCTATTGTAAGAAATAAAAAGGATGAAGATGCTGATTCCTTAGCAAAATTCAATATTCCAAAATCTATAATTTTTACAATTTTAGGAATTGTTGCAATAATCGTAGGTAGTAATTTAGTTGTAGATAGTGCAAGTACTATTGCAACCATACTAGGTGTTAGTCAAAAAATGATTGCGCTTACTATAGTAGCTTTTGGAACGTCCCTACCAGAACTTGTTACTTCTATTGTTTCTATAAAAAAGGACGAACAAGAAATAATGGTTGGAAATATAGTTGGTAGTAATATTTTTAATATAGGTATAGTACTAGGTCTTCCAGTTGCTTTATTTGGTGGTATTGATGCGGTTGGATTTAACAATATTGATTTAATTATGTTATTGGTATCAGCTGTTTTATTATTTATGTTGTCATTTAAAAAACATAAAATAGGTAAAGTTGGTGGAATATTAATGTTAGTTTTATTTATAATTTATTATACATTTGTAATAGTAGGAGGAAATATATGAAATTTGAAAAATTAAAATCAGGAAATGTATCTGATGTTGAAAGACAAATTCGTGAAGAATGGGGTGGTTGTGAAACCATTTTAAAGAAAACAATTGATAATAGATCTGATAAGAATATGTTTGTATTTTACGATGGACCAATTTATGCGAATGCAAAACCTGGATTGCATCATGTTTTTGCAAAAACTATTAAAGACGCAGTTTGTAAATATAAAACAATGCAAGGATATAAAGTTTTAAGAAAAATTGGTCTTGATACTCATGGATTACCAATTGAAGTCAATGTTGAAAAAAAGTTGGGATTTAAAAATAAATCTGATATTGAAAAATTTGGAATTGAAAATTTTTGTAAGGAATGTAATAAAGAAACTGATTCTAATATAGATGAGGTAAAAAAAGTTACAGAAATGATGGGACAATTTATTGATATTACTAATCCATATATAACATGTACTAATGATTATATTGAATCAGAATGGTGGTTAATTAAAAATATATTTGATAAAGGTTTAATTTATCATGGTAATAAAGTTTTACCATATTGTCCAAGATGTGGAACTGAATTATCACAAAATGAAGTATCTCAAGGATATCAACAAGATTCAGTTAATACTGTAATTGTGCCATTAAAATTAGTTGATGAAGATGCATATTTATTAGTTTGGACAACAACACCATGGACTCTTATAGATAATGTTGCGACTTGTGTAAATCCGGATTATGACTATATTAAAGCATCATCTAAAGGAAATAATTTTATAGTATGTAAAAACTTAGCTGATAAGGTTTTAGGTGAAGATTATTTAGTTTTAGAAACATATAAAGGTAAAGACTTAGTTGGAAAAAGATATGAACAATTAATGCCTTTTGCTAAAGTTGAAGGTAAAGCATTTTGTGTTTTAGCTGACAGTTATGTTACTGCTTTAGATGGTACTGGTATAGTTCATATTGCGCCTTCTTATGGAGAAGATGATTCAAGAGTTGCTAAAATAAATGGTGTAAGTTCTTCAAAAAGTGTAAATAAAGATGGTCTTTATACAGTTGGTCCTTGGAAAGATAGAATTGTAACTGATCCAGAACTTGAACTTGATATTATTAAATATTTGAAAGAAAATGATAAGTTATTTAAAAAACAAAAAATAACTCATGATTATCCACATTGTTGGAGATGTAAAAAGCCACTTATTTATTATGCTAAACCAGCTTGGTATATTGAAACAACAAAATTGAAAGAAAAGATAATTGAGTGCAATAAAAGTGTTAATTGGTATCCTTCTTATGTAGGTGAAAAAAGATTTAATAATTGGCTAGAAGGAATGGTTGACTGGGGAATTTCAAGAAATAGATATTGGGGTTGTCCTATGCCTATTTGGACTTGTGAATGTGGTCATATTGAATGTATTGGGTCGCTTGATGAATTGCAGGAAAAAGTTGTAGGAGACGTTGATGTTAGAAAAATTGAACTTCATAGACCTTATGTAGATAATATTCATATTGAATGCTCTAAGTGCCACAAATCGATGAATAGGGTAACTGATGTTATGGATGTCTGGTTTGATAGTGGAGCTATGCCATATGCTCAATTTCATTATCCATTTGAAAATAAAGAAATTTTTGAAAGTCAATTTCCAGGTGATTTTATAGCTGAAGGTGTAGATCAAACAAGAGGCTGGTTTAATTCTCTTTTATGCATTTCTACATTAGTTTCAGGTGTTTCAAGTTATAAAAATGTTGTGGTAAATGATATGATGCTTGACGCTAACGGAAAGAAAATGTCTAAATCGGTTGGAAATATTATAAATCCAGTTGATATTATGACTGAGTATGGGGCAGATCCAGTTAGATATTATATGTTATACGCATCACCTGTTTGGACACCACTTAGATTTGATATGGTCGGTTTAAAAGAAATCTATTCAAAATTTTACGCAACACTTAAAAATGCTTATTCATTTTTTGAAATGTATGCTAATGCTGATAATATCGATCCAAGAGAATATGATATTGAGGTTAAAAACAGAGAGTTAATAGATAAATGGTTACTTTCTAAATTAAATAAACTTGTACGTGATGTAACTAATGCATATGAAGCTTATGACTTAAATAAAGTTGTAAAATTAATTGTACCATTTTTAAATGATGATTTATCAAATTGGTATATTAGATCAAATAGAAGAAGATTCTGGGATTCTGAGTTATCTTTAAGCAAAAAAGCAGTATATCAAACCACATATGAAGTATTAGTTACACTATCTAAATTAGTAGCTCCTATTACTCCTTATATTTCAGAAGAAATATATACTAAATTAACATCATTAGAAAGTGTTCATTTAGCTGATTTTCCTAAATGTAATGAAGAACTAATAAATGAAGAAGTAGAAGAAAAAATGGATTTAGTTCGTGATATATGTAGTTTAGGTCGTGACGCTAGAGAAACTGTTAATATTAAAGTTCGTCAACCAATTAAAGAAGTTATTTTAGCTTCATCAGTTAAAGATATTATTGGTAATTTAGATTCAATTGTTAAAGAAGAATTAAATGTTAAAAATATTGTTTATAAAACTGATATGACAGAATATTTGAGTTATTCATTAAAACCTAACTTTAAAGTACTTGGTAAGGAATTAGGACCTAAAATAAAATTATTACAAGAAGAATTGAAAAAATTATCTAGTAATGATGCTTACAGAGTAACTTATGATTCTGTAATAATTAAATTAGATGGTGAAGATTTTACTCTAAATAGTGATAATACAATTGTATCAATTGATGTTTTAGATGGATATGTTGCTAGTAATGACTCAAAAACGTGTGTTGTTTTAAATACAGAATTAACTGAAGATTTAATTTTGGAAGGTCTTGCTCGTGAAGTAGTAAGAAAGGTACAAAGTTTAAGAAAAGATTTGGATTTAAACATTGTTGATAAAATTAATGTTTATTATAATGGACCAGAACAGTTAGATAAATCAATTAATAATTACATGGATTATATAAAAAATGAAACTTTGGCTATTTCAATTTCAAAAGATTCTACTTTAGAATTGGATTCAGAATTAAATGATATAAAAGCATCTTTATCAATATCAAAGATATAGTTAGAAAAATGAAATCTTATGGTTTCATTTTTTTGTTATAAAAAATGAAAATCAGTTGACTAGCGAACAAATGTATGTTAAAATTTATTAGAATATAATAATGATATAATGTTCAACATTGATTTAAAATGTTTAATTTGATAAAATGATAAAGGTGGTATTATGTATTCTTATATAAAAGGAATTGTTACTGATATAGAAAGTAATTATATTGTTGTTGATAATAACGGTATTGGATATTTAATTTATACAGCTAATCCATATTCTTTTAGTTTAAATGAAAATGTAACTATTTATTTATATCAGTATGTAAGAGAAGATGAAATAAGTCTTTATGGCTTTAAGACAAAGGAAGAAAAAAGTATGTTTTTAAGTCTTATTGAGGTAAAAGGATTGGGGTGTAAAATGGCACTACCAATGCTTGCAAATGGTGGTGTTGATAGTATTATTTCTGCAATTGAAAGTGAAAATATTAATTATTTAAAAAAATTTCCTAAAATAGGTGATAAAGTTGCAAGACAAATTATACTTGATTTAAAAGGTAAATTAGTAATAAACCAAAATAATGATACGACAAATAATGATGAATTGGTTGAAGCTTTAAAAGCTTTAGGTTATAAACCTGCGGATATAAAAAAGGTCTTAACAGGCGTATCTAATTGTGGTACAATAGAAACCCAAATCAAAGAAGCTTTAAAATTATTAATGAGGTAATACTATGAAAGTAAATAAAACAGTAAAAAAATTAAGTTTATATATGAGTGATATATATAGCAAAAAAATAACTATTTTTCCACAAAAGGAAAACTTTGTATTGAAAAAAAGAAATAATATAATTATACAAACTGACGCAATATGTCAAAAAAGGGATAAACAAAAAATAGTTTTTATAAATTATAATTTTGTTTTAGTTAGAGAGTTTAGTGAACATATAAATGTTTCAAATGAATTATATTATAATATTGATTCATTAAAAAATAAGGGGTTAGATGTTCAAGATTTATTTCCTATTTATCCCAATAGTATGGTCTTAAATTATTATTTGAATTATTGTGATGTTTCGGAAAAAACCAAGGAAAAATGTTTAAATTATTTAAAAAATGTTAATAAACAATTTTATAAGTAAGGAGTAATAATGAAAATAGGTATAGATATAGATGACACAATTTGTGATACTTGGAAATCATTAATTCCTTATTTAAGTAAAGCTTTTAATGTTGATAAAAAAATATTAAAAGAAAGTAATAAACCATATGATGATATGTGGAAGTATAATTATGATGAGTATTGCAAATTTGCAAAAACTTATTATAAAGTTTTAGCCCCTAAATATAAACTTAAGAAAAATGCTAGAAAAATAATCAATAAGTTAAAGAGTGAAGGTAATGAAATTATTTTTATAACAGCTAGAAGTGATAATGGATTTGAAGATCCCTATAAAATTAGTTATGATTATTTATCAAAACATAAAATAAAATTTGATAAGTTAATTGTTTGTGCTAAAGACAAGGGAAAAGTTTGTAAAGAAGAAAATATAGATATTTTTATTGATGATTCTGTTCATAATTGTCAATCTATATCCAGTTATTCTATAGATGTTTTAATGTTTGATGAAAAGTGGAATAGAGATTGTAATGATTATAAAAGAGTATATAATTGGCTAGATGTCTATAAGGCAATAAAAGGGGTGAAGAATGATGGATGATAGATTAGTTGATAGTAATAAAATGGATGAGGATCAATTTGAATTTAATATAAGACCTAGATTTTTAAAAGAGTATATTGGTCAAAGTGAAGTAAAAGAAAATATGGAAATTTATATTAAAGCTGCTAAAATTCGTAATGAAGCTTTAGATCATGTTTTGTTGTATGGCCCTCCAGGGCTAGGAAAAACAACTCTTGCTTATATTATTGCAAATGAACTCGGAACAAATATAAAAACAGCAAGTGGACCTGCAATCGAAAAGACCGGTGATTTAGCAGCAATTCTTTCTAATTTAGAGGAAGGTGATGTTTTATTTATTGATGAGATACATAGAATACCACGTTTTATTGAAGAAGTTTTGTATTCTGCTATGGAAGATTTTACATTGGAAATAGTAATTGGTGCAGACTCTTCAAGTAGAAGTATAAAAATAGATCTTCCACCTTTTACTTTAGTTGGTGCTACAACTAGGGCAGGAGATTTAACAAGCCCATTAAGAGATCGTTTTGGAATTATATCTAAATTACAATATTATACGGTTGATGAGCTTACTGATATTGTAAAAAGAACAAGTAAGGTTTTAAATTGTGAAATTGATTCTAAGGCAGCGGTAGAACTTGCAACGAGAAGTCGTGGAACTCCCCGTATTGCTAATAGACTTTTTAGAAGAGTTAGAGATTTTGCTATTGTAGTAGGTAATGGGAAAATTGATTTAAAACTATGTAAAATGGCTTTAGATAAATTAAAGGTTGATAGTCTAGGTCTGGATGATACAGATTATAACTTGCTTAAAGCAATTATTGAAAGATTTAATGGCGGTCCGGTTGGAATTGAAGCGATTGCTTCTAGTATTGGTGAAGAACAAACCACTATTGAAGACGTTTATGAACCATATTTATTGCAAATTGGATTACTAAAAAGGACTACTAGAGGTCGTGTTGCAACAGAAAAAGCTTATAAACATTTAAATATTCCATATAAAGAAAAATAAATTTTTATTAATATATAGAGGGGTAGATAGTATGAAAACAGAAGATTTTGATTTTGAATTACCAGAGGAATTAATTGCGCAAACACCTATTAAAGAGCGTGATCATTCAAGGTTGCTTGTTTTGAATAGAAAAGATGGTTCAATTGAACATAAAATATTTACTGATATAATTGATTATTTAGAAGAAGGTGATTCCTTAGTATTAAATGATACCAAAGTTATGCCTGCACGACTTTATGGTGTTAAGGAAGAAACAGATGCTTTAATAGAGGTTCTTTTATTAAAGGATTTAGGGGATAATACTTGGGAGTGTTTAACAAGACCTGCTAAAAGAATTAAGGAAGGAACAGTAGTTAGTTTTGGAGATGGATTATTAAAGGCTAAGTGTGTTAAATGTGGAGATGAAGGAATACGAGAATTTAAACTAATATACAACGGAATTTTGTATGAAATATTAGATAAACTTGGGGAAATGCCACTTCCTCCTTATATTCACGAAAAGCTTGAAGATAAGGATAGATACCAAACTGTCTACGCTAAAAATATAGGTTCTGCGGCTGCACCTACCGCAGGATTACATTTCACGAAGGAATTGCTTCAAAAAATTAAAGATAAGGGGATAAATATTGTTTATATAACGCTCCATGTTGGACTTGGAACATTTAGACCTGTAAGTGTTTTAGATGTAACAAAACATAAAATGCATAGTGAGTATTATATGATGAGTAAAGAGGCAGCTAATATTTTAACTAAAACTAAACAAAATGGTAAGAAAATTATTAGTGTTGGAACAACTTCAACACGTACACTTGAGACTATAATGAGTTTACATGGAGAATTTAGGGAATGTAGCGGTTGGACTGATATATTTATTTATCCTGGATATCAATTTAAGGCAGTAGATAATTTGATAACTAACTTTCATTTACCAAAATCAACATTAGTAATGTTAGTAAGCGCCCTAGCAAGTAAAGAATTAATAATGAAAGCTTATCATGAAGCAATTATTAATAAATATAGATTTTTTTCATTTGGAGATTCAATGTTAATCAGATAATATGAATAAAGTAATTGTTATAGTAGGTCCAACTGGTGTTGGAAAGACAAAATTGAGTATTGAACTTGCAAAAAGATTAAATGGAGAAATTATTAATGCAGATAGTACCCAAATTTATAAGGGACTTGATATTGCGACGGCTAAAGTTACAGAAGATGAAAAATGTGGCATACAACATTATTTGATTGATATAAAAAATATGGATGAAGATTATACTGTTTTTGATTATCAGTCTGATTGTAGAAATTCTATCAATTATATTTTAAGCAAAAATAAAACGCCAATTTTAGTTGGTGGTACGGGTTTATACATAAAAGCCGCTTTATATGATTATGAATTTAAACAAGAGGAAAAAAAAGAAACTTTTGAAAATTTAAATGATGATGAATTATATAATTATTTACTTACACTTGATCCTAATACTGATATTCATAAAAATAATCGTAAAAGAGTTTTGAGGTCTATTAATTATTATTTAAATAATAACGTTCCTTTGTCTGAAAAGAAAAAGTCTGATAATTTGTTATTTGATTGTGTATTTATAGGCCTTACAACTGATAGAAGTTTATTATATGAAAAAATAAATGATAGGGTTGACAGTATGTTGAAAAATGGATTGTTAAGTGAAGCAAAAAAAATATACGATATGAATGTTAGGTCTAAGGCAGTTATGACACCAATTGGCTATAAAGAATTATTTGAATATTTTGATTGTAATAAAACATATGATGAATCAGTATCATTAATCAAACAAAGAAGTCGTAATTATGCAAAAAGGCAATATACATGGTTTAAAAATCAAATGGATATTAGCTGGTTTAATGTTGATTTTGATAATTTTGAAAATACGGTTAATTCAATTTATAACTTTATAAAAAAACAATAATAAGTAAATTTATACTATTATTGTTTTTTTATAAATACTTTTTCATTATTAGATACTAATTGATTTGCTTCAAAATTGTTAATATATTTTTCAATAAAATCATCATTTTTTTCATCATATATTAAAATATTAATATTTTCAAAACTATTAAGCTCTGTTTCTAAAATTGTCAAGAATGCTTTTTGTTTTGTATTTATTTTGTTAATACTTGGACAGAAAAGTATTATTTCATTTGTAACAGGAATATTACAAATTGTCATATATCCCATTTTGGTAATATTAAGTGCAGTATCAAAATACCAATCATTTTCTATATTTAAATTTTCGTCAATAATAAATTGATCAAAAGTATCAGAATGTGTGATGTTATTTTTGTTTGTATATGCAAAAAAATCTTTGTTACTTTTTATATTATTACCAGGAATAATTAAAGTTAATAAATCATTTATATTTTCTATATTCATTTTTATAACCTCCAGTGAGTGACAATTTAACATTTTACCATGTTTTTTATAAATGTTAAGTAAAATTTTTCAAATGTATTAAAATACGCATGAAACGTTTATAAGAAAAATAAAAACATTATCTTTTTTTTTCAATAAAAAAACTGTATAATATATATATGATAGAATGGAGCAAGTATGATGATAGGTTCAAGAATTGCTAATAAAAAGGATATGTCTCTTAAGAATAAAATAATTAATTTTTTAAATCCTGATAATATTTTTATTCCACTTGTTATTGGAACTGAAACTAATATAAGTATATTTGTAAAAAAGGGTGATTATGTATATAAGGGGAATATATTAGGAAAAAGCCAAAGGTTTTCCTCTCTTCCAATTTTAGCTAGTGTAAGTGGTGTTGTATTGGGCATTGAAGAAAAATATTATTTAAACGGTAAAAAGGTAAAATGTATAGTTATTAAGAATGATTTTAAAGAACTTTCTCTTGAAAAACAATCAATGACTGAAAATATTAGTCAAATTAAGAAAGATAATTTTGTTGAAATTTTAAAAAATAATTCTATTGTAGGTATGGGTGGTGCAAATTTTCCTACCTATATAAAATATTCAACAGATAAAAAAATAAAAACTTTAATAGTAAATGCTGTAGAGTGTGAGCCATATATTACTGCTGATTATGTATTAGCACTTAATCATGTTGAAGAAATATTGGAGTGTATAAATGCTATTTTAAAAATTAATGGAATTGATGAAGCTTATATTGCTATAAAAAAATATAATACTAAATTAATAAATGCATTTAATAAGTATATTGGAACATATCCTAATATAAAAATTCATGAAACTTTGAATACTTATCCAATGGGATGGGAAAAAAATGTTGTAGAAAGCGTACTTAATAGGACGTATGATAAATTACCAATAGAAATTGGAGTGGTTGTAAATAATATATCTACTATATATGCAATTTATGAAAGCATTAAATATAATAAACCATTAACTTCAAGAATAGTAACATTTACGGGAGAAGGATTCGAAAATGCTAAAAATATCAATGTAAAAATCGGTACATCAGTTAGAGAAATAATAGAAAAAAATTTAAAATATAAAAAAAATTTAGAATTATTATTTATAGCTGGTGGACCAATGATGGGTAATAGTATTCCTAGTGACGATATTATAGTTACGCCAAATTTGAATTGTATTTTAGTTATTCCAAAAAATAAAAAATTAGAGAGTATCAATTGCTTAAGATGTGGATTATGTATGAAATATTGTCCAGCTAAATTAACTCCAGTTTTGATTAAAGACAATTTAAACAGTTCTGATAAATTAAAAGATTATCAGGTTAATCGTTGTATAGAATGTGGATTATGTTCATTTGTTTGTCCTTCTAAGATCAATGTTAGAGATTATGTAAGACGCGCTAAAGAAATAATAAGAAAGGAGCAAAAATAATATGAATTTTGAAGTAGGAAATGGTCCATTTTTAAAATCAAAAAATAAAACATCTAAAATGATGTTACATCTTTTTATTGCTCTTTTACCAATTATTATTTTTTCATTTTATAAAAATGGTATTATACCTTATCAAAAAGGGCTAACGGATATTAAAGGATTATTACTACCATTAATGGTCATTATATTACCAACTCTTACATCATTTTTAACAGAAATTTTATATGCAACTATTTTCTTAAAAAATGATGGCCTAGATTATGTAAAAAATTCTTTTAGTATTTTTCCAGGATTATTTTTTGGACTTATTATGCCACTTAATACACCATTTTCAATGCTAATTCTAGGAGCTTTTATCGCAACATTTATAGGAAAAATTATATTTGGTGGTTTTGGAAATAATGTATTTAATCCAGCTTTAATTGGAAGACTATTTATTATAACTGCTTATTCTGTAACTTTAGGTGGACATATTTACCATAATGCTTATGAACTTGATACAATCGCGTCATCTACACCCCTTAGTAATGCTGGTGTAATCTCTGGAATTGGTAGTTATCAAACACTTGTAAAACCTTATGGAAATTTAATGAATTTTTTCATTGGTACAATTCCAGGAGCAGTAGGTGAAACTAGTGCTTTATTATGTCTTGTTGCATTTTTATATTTAACTATCACTAAAACAATAAAATGGCGTATTCCGGTATTTTATATTTCAACTGTATTTATAATGAGTTTTATTATTGGAGCTTTTAACGATTTAGAAAGAACATATTCATTATTTCAAATTTTAAGTGGTGGTCTTATGTTTGGAGCTGTTTTTATGGCTACTGATCCCGTTACTAGTCCAACAACTTTTATAGGACAAGTGTTATATGGAATATCACTTGGTATTTTAACTGTTGTATTTAGAAATCTAACTTCTTATCCAGAAGGTGTATTAACTAGTATTTTAACTATGAATATGTTAGTATTTATTATTGATTCAATAGGAGTAAAATCAAGATTTAATAAAAAATATGCAGTACCATTTTTTGTCATTTTGATAACTTTAAGTTTAACTCTTAGCTGTTATATAGGTTTACGCTATAAAAATGTTTCAACAGATGTTGATAATGATTTTCAAATTTATTCTAAAACAATTGATGGTGATACTGTAACTTATATGGCTGGTGAAAAGGGATATAGTAGTATTTTAAAAGCTAAAATCATTATTAAAAATAATAAAGTTACAGATATGGTAGTGCTTGAACAAAATGATTCATATTATAGTAAAGTTGAAAATGAAAATTATATTAATTCATTAATTAAAAATCAGGAAAGTTTAGATAATTTGGATACAATTGCGGGCTGTACATTTACATCTAATGGATTAAAGAAAATGCTTATAAATACTTTAAATGATTATAAAAATAATAAAAATGGAGAAATAAAAGGAAATGTTGAAATTGAGTCTGACTTTGAAGTATTAGATAAAAGTATAGATGGAAATATATATACATATATAGTAAGTAAAAAAAGTTTTAATGGAAAAATGAAATTGGAAATTAGCATTGTTGATAGTTATATTACAAATGTTATAGTATTAGAACAAAATGATTCTTATTACAATAAAATCTTGGAAAATGATTATGTTAATTATTTAATAAATAATCAGAAAAATTTAGATAATGTTGATACAGTTGCAGGTGCAACAATATCATCAAATTCATTTAAAAAGGCAATAGAAGAAACTCTAAAACAATATAAGGAGGATATAAATGTTAAAGAAAATTAAATCAATCTTAGTTTTAACATTGACTGCCTTAATTTGTTCAACAATAATTTATTTAGTAAATAAGGTGATAATGTGAATAATTCATTTAAAATAGATGATTTTTTAAATATTAGTAATGATATAAATTCATTAAATGATGAATTATTAAGAAATTATATAATAAAAAGGTTAATTGAACTTGAAAAAAATTCAAAAATTCAAAATTTAGGGATGAATGATAATAATAAAATTGTGTCTGTATATGAAGGATATATTTCTTCAAAAAGTCCAATAAAATCTTCAAAAAGTGCAGAACCATTTTATCTAGATAACATAAATATTTATTATGATTTTATAAAACAATATAAAAATCATATTAATGAAGATGACTTGTTAAAAATGTTTCAAGACTTACAAAATTATTTTACAGATACATTTGGTCTCACTGGAAGTCAGAAAAAACGCAATGAGGTTTATTGTGAACATTCTATAGAATTAGAGATGAGAATTACTAGTAATGAGCAATTATCTGTTAGTAAGTTAACTGATAAGGGTGCCGCAATGTGTTTAGAAAGATCAGCTATTTTACAAAATATATTAAGTATATTAGGATTAAAAAGTTATTTTATATATGGAACACTTGAAAAAATTAGTTTTGATGAAATTACAAAGGAATTACATTCTTATAATATAGTTAAAATTACAGAGGATGATTATTTGATTTTTGATATTTCAAATCCTTTGTCATTAGATCATGAAAATAAAAAGTATTATTTTCCAGCAATTAATGTAATTAATAAAGGTCAATTTAATGATTTAATAGATAATTGTAATTATGTATTTGATAATAAACAGGTTGAAAATTTATTTGATTGTGAAGCTACTGTTTTAAATGAAATAAGAAGAATTTATACTATTGGATAGGAGATACTTATGAAGCAAATTTTTAATACAATAATAAAAGAAAATCCGATTTTTATTTTAATGCTTGGACTTTGTCCAGCACTTGCTGTTACTACAAATTTTGAAAATTCATATATAATGGGTATGTGTTTTTTGATAGTTATTGTTATTTCAAATATAATAATTAATTTAATTAAAAAATTTGTTCCAGAAAATGTAAAGATACCAGTTTATATTTTAATTATTGGCACAGTTGTAACTGTTTTAGAAATCTTATTAAATAAATACTTACCAGATTTATTTTCAAGTTTTGGTGTTTATTTATCTTTGATTGTTGTTAATTGTATTGTACTTGGTAGAGCTTTATCAGTAGCATCAAAAAATAAATTTTTATATACACTTAAAGATAGTATTGGTATTGGATTGGGGTTTACATTTTCACTTATGATTATTGGGGCGATAAGAGAAATAATTGGTACCAATACAATCACGATTATGAGTAGCTTAAGTAAAATTACTGGATATAGAGCTGTATATAAAGTATTTTCAGATAGTAGTCTAATTCCAAATCCGATTTTTGTGTCTCCAGCAGGTGCATTTCTTGTTTTAGGTTTGTTGATGGCTTTATTTAATTGTTTCAAGAGGAGTGATAAAAATGAATCTAATTAGTTTATTTATCGTAAGTGTATTTTCTGGAAACATAGTTCTTACTAAATTTTTAGGAATGTGTTCATTTTTTGGAACTTCTAATAAGAGAAAAAACGCTATTTATATGGGAATATCAGTTACAATTGTAACTGTTTTATCAAGTATTATTACATACTTTGTAAATAAATATTTATTAATTCCAACTAATACTACCTATTTAAAAACAATTATCTTTATTTTGATAATTTCTGCTTTGGTACAAATAATTCAAATTATTTTAAAAAAATATTTTAATAGAGTATATAAAAATTTAGGTTTATATTTACCGCTTATTACTACTAATTGCGCTATTTTAGGAATTGTTCTAATGTGTGCTAGTAGTGGTTACAATTTAATTCAAACTATTGTGTATAGTTTCGGTAGTAGTATAGGTTTTATTTTAGTTATATACGTTTTTTCAACTATCAGAGAAAGATTAGAACAGTGTGATGTTCCTAAAAATTTTAAAGGGCTTCCTATAGCTCTTATCACAGCATCTATAATGGCTTTAGTATTCGCTCGTTATGTAGGTGTTTAATGCTATATATATTGGTTATATGAAAATAATAAACGCAGAAATATTTGTCTAACTATTTAAAAGGTAAGGATGATAGAAATGATTGGTATAATAATTACTACAAGTATTGCTTTAATACTAGGTTTGATTATAGTTTTTATTGATAGTATTACTGATTTGAATAATAAGGAAAGTGAATACTTAGAACTATTACCTGGTTATAATTGTGGGGCATGCGGATTTGGCAGTTGTAGTGGTATGGCTCATAAAATGTGTGAAAATATAAATAATTATAAGAGATGTAAACCTTTAAATGGAGAAAAACTTATTAAGATGGAAGAATATATTGAAAAAAATAGTAAATATCAAGATTATTAGCAACAGAAATTTTAACATATAAATAATAAAATTAAGTGATACATATTTAGATGATTTTATGTTAAAAAAAGTTAGATATGAATTAAATAAATGATTTTTACTTAACAATAAAAAAATAAAATATTATGAAAGTTCATTTTATTAAAATTTGAACTTTTTTTGTATTTTTTTAATAATTTTAAATTAATATTTAGTAACAACTGACGTTTAAAATACTTACTTAAAATATTCTTTTTATATAT
>ULTQ01053706.1_pt1 | contig 20175 bp, 25 predicted proteins | sample 1957731 | NCBI WGS metagenome assembly ULTQ01 (sample SAMEA4835738, study PRJEB28245) | human gut metagenome | biome: gut microbiome; material: fecal sample | place: Denmark | collected 2008 | reverse complement strand
GGGTCGGTGCTTCGGAGCATTGCGTAGCGGGGAACGGCGTCCTTATCAAAGCAAACGAATAGGCAGCTTTGCCGTCTGCCCGCATATACCAAGCCCATATTGAAATACATACTGAGCAAGTCTTTCGATAACCCCCGTAACCCCCGTCCCGTAAAATATGCGTTAAAGAGGAGCGGCAGTAAAAATGACGTCAGGAAAAACGCGCCGGTCTGCCGGGGCAATGACGCCCGCTGCATCTTCGCGTCTGCCCTCAGGCTGTATAGTACGGCAAAGCACCTGCGCTCATGGTCCAGTGTGGACAGTGTTTTGAAGGACAGGATCGCAAGCGCAATGCACACAAACACAGGGGACACATACAGCATTCCGATGATCAGCGTTCCGGCGGTGGAATTGTCGTACAGGCGGTAGTCCTCCTGGATGGCGAAATCACACTGGTCTTCCGGACAATATTCTGTTTCCTGAACGTAAATCAGATCCTTCAGCATTGCCGTAGCGTCGGGATGCCGGTTTTCGGCGTGTAGGCGGCGCATATGTCCGAAACAGGCATGTCTGTCACCGCTTCATCAGGAACCACATAATACATCCACGCCCGCTGGGCAAAATCCGGGTAAAAGGTTCTGCTCCCCGCCCAGAAACATGTTTTCCAATTCAGCATCAGAGCTTTGTTGGAGAGATCCGTATCGCAGATCTCTTGAACTGGCGCGATCATAAGATGTTGATTTTCCAATGTGACCGGATCATAGCCACAGTCGGTCAGCAGGGTGTTGAACTGGCTCAGGGGCATGAATTTGTCTGTCCAGCCTATTTCCACGTATCCCGGGATGCTGCTGCAAAGGGTGGTTTCTCCCGGGGAATAGAGTTTATAGTCGATCTGCTCAGTGATTGGGCTGTATTGCTCTATAATTTCTCTGCCATCCTTCATGGAGACACCCTGCTCCTCGGGCAAATCGAACATAGACATCACATCATAAGGACAGTCTTTTTTGACAGAGTGTTCCGAGTAAATCTTTTCTCCAAAAGCGACATTAGACATGGCAACGGCGAACACCAGCAGGGTGGAGAGCGCACCAAGTTTTGGCATCAAAAAGAAGTCTGTTCCTTTTTGACTCAGCAGTACTGTAAAGCGCCATATTCAGAATCTTGCCGTTTTTTACAGCATTGTTTTTCATGGTACCCGCATAGCAGAATCCGGCTTTCTCCAATGCTCGCCGTATGCTTATTCTTTTTCATGGTCTATCTCAATTCTTTTTTGTATTTCAGAAAAGAATGGTCGATGGGAAGTCCGGCAATCTGCTGGATTTCGGCAAAGGTCGGCTTGAAGCCGTCTATGCCCTTTTCTTTGATCCACACCCACAAAGCGTCGTATTTACTCATGGAATCACCGTGCTTCCGGCTGATAGAGTCTGAAAAACTGCCGAATATGCTTGCCTATCAGCTCCATGACCTCTACTTCACGATCCGGTTCCCGATCGCAGAGGTTGATCCATGTGGAAATGGGCAGACACAGCTGGGCTGCCATGATCTCGGGATCATCTTCCCTCAGAACTCCCTGCCGAATCAGATACTTAATAAGCCCGGTGAAGTATTGCATCACGTCCGAATAATTCTGTTTGGTTTGCAGCTTCGCCAGTTCCGGATTTTGAAACTGCTCTATCACCAGCATTTTACGCGCTTTGCTGATATGGGGATCATGGAGGATGTAACGGATCTGTCCCTGAATCATTTGCGCTGCCGCATCAGGCGTCAGCGCCTGTTTATCATCTGTATCGGCGAATTTATCCCAATTCGCCCTTGCAAAAATGGAATGTTCCTCATACTGATCCAAAACATCCTTCACAAGCGCGTCCAGAATCGCCTGCTTGCTCTCAAAATGGCTGTAAAGCGATGCCTTGCGAATGCCGACGGCGCCTGCAATCTGAGAGATAGATGTGGCTTCAAAGCCCTGTACGGAGAACAGATCCAGCGATGCTTCCAGAATCTCCTGTTTTGTGTTGCCTCGATCCATAACGAAACCTCCTTCGCTGCAACCAGAATTTTCTATCCACTGTGTTTTTCATATCGTATATCCTTATTATAACTACCTATCGTTCGGTAGTTAATAAGTTTTGAGGAACCTTCTGGTGCGGATGTGTATACCTAAACCACATCAGCGTTTCCGGAACTTGCAACAAATATGCTACAATAAAGGGGTATGCACAACGAAAGTGCATACCCCTTTGTTAGCAATCCTTGTCAGGAAGCTGCCATACACAACCCGTTTTATGGACAGCTATCTCAACTGACATCTTTTAATGCGCGATTATTTGCCGAAGCTCTCGATGATCTCTACGATCTCGGCGCCGATGCGCTTCTGGGCTTCCTTGGTAGCTGCACCGATATGGGGGGTGCAGGATACCATGGGATGGCTGTACAGGGCCTTGTTGGTAGCGGGCTCGTCTGCGTAAACATCCAGACCGGCGCTGCGTACCTTGCCGCTCTCAAGGCCTGCAAGCAGAGCAGCCTCATCAACGTTGGTGCCGCGGCTGGTGTTGATAATGGTTACGCCGTCCTTCATCTTGGCGATGGTCTCGGCATTGATGAGGGCGCCGCCGTCTACGGCGGGGGCATGTACGGAGATGAAGTCGGATTTGGCAAGCAGCTCGTCAAGCTCTACGTAGGGAATCCCCAGCTTCTCTTCGATTCCGGGAATATGGAATATATCCTCAGCGATTACGTTCATGCCGATGGCCTTGGCCATTACGCCAAGATGCTGGCCGATGCGGCCGAAGCCTACGATGCCGAGGGTCTTGCCCTGAAGCTCGATGCCCTTGCCGTAGGCCTTCTTTTCCCACTTATCCTCACGCATGGTGTGACCGGCGATGGAGACAAAGCGGGCGCAGGCGAACATATGGGCCATAGCCAGCTCCGCAACGGACTGGGAGGATGCGCGGGGGGTGTTCTTTACGGTGATGCCGGCTGCTTCCGCGTACTTGACGTCGATATTGTCAACGCCGACGCCGCCGCGGATGATCAGCTTCAGCTTGCCGCCCTTGGCTTCGTCGATATGGTTGGCGCGTACCTTAGTAGCGCTGCGGACTACTACGGCGTCAAACTCCTTCAGTGCTGCACCAAGCTCCTCGGGGGCATAGAACTGTTCAACGACCTCGTGACCGTTATCCTTGAGGGTCTGGAGGGCGTCCTTATCCATTCCGTCAGTTACCAATATGCGCATGATATTCTCTCCTTTATAAAATTACTTCTTGTAGTTAGCTTCGAACTCGGACAGGAACCTGACCAGAGCCTCGACTCCCTCCTTGGGCATTGCGTTGTAGATGGAGGCACGGAGACCGCCGACGCTCTTGTGGCCCTTCAGGTTGTCAAAGCCGGCTGCCTTGGTGGCGGCCACTACTTCGGCGTCAAGCTCTGCGCTCTCGGTCACGAAGGGTATGTTCATCAGGGAGCGGAACTCCTTGTCAACGGTGCCGTTGAACATTTTGGACTGGTCGAGGAAGTCGTACATGACCTTCGCCTTGTCGATATTGCGCTGGTTCATGACCTCAAGGCCGCCTATCCTCTTAAGATACTTAAAGACCTGACCGCATACGTAGATGCTCCAGCAGTTGGGGGTATTGTACATGGAGCCGTTGTTGGCATGGGTGGAATATGCACAGTAGGTGGGTACCCATACGGGCAGCTCGGAGGCATCGCGGATAAGATCCTCGCGAACGATGCAGATTACCATACCGGCGGGGCCGATGTTCTTCTGTACGCCGCCGTAGATCATGCCGTAATCGGACACGTTGCAGGGCTTGGAGAGGAACATGGAGGACTGGTCGGATACCAGAATCTTGCCCTTGGTGTTGGGCAGCTTCTGCCAGGTCACGCCGTGGATGGTCTCGTTTTCGCAGATATAGACGTAATCGGCGTTATCGGGGATATCCAGATTGCTGCAATCGGGTACATAGGCGTAGTTCCTGTCCTTGCTGGAGGCCACTACATGCACATCGCCGTACTTTTTGGCTTCGTTGATGGCTTTTTTGCTCCATGCACCGGTCTCGACATAGCAGGCTACGCCGTTCTTCATCAGGTTCATGGGGATCATAGCAAACTGGAGCGTAGCGCCGCCCTGTATGAACATCACCTTGTAGTTGTTGGGAATGTTCATCAGGTCACGGAGATCCTGCTCGGCTTCGTCGATTATTTTCTGGAAAACCTTTGAGCGATGGCTCATCTCCATTACGCACATACCGGAACCCTCATAGTTCATGAGGTTATCGCGGACGCTTTCCAGCACTTCTTCGGGAAGAATGGAGGGACCGGCAGAGAAATTGTAGATACGATCGTACTTCATTAGGCATCTCCTTGTTTGTTTATATTGTTTTGGTTTATAAGATAAAAAATTGTGTAAGGGTGAAATTTCTGCTGTTTTCCGGCTATTTTCACTCCATTAAATTATACACCGGCGGCAAACCTAAAGCAACTTAAATAACGCCAAAAATTTTGAGGCGCGCCTAAAAAAATAAAGCACTATGGGCATTTATATTGACACGGCCGCACGGATAATATATCCTTGTTCTGTATAGTAAATATGCCGTTTATGCGGCATTATTAGAAAGGAAGCAGTTATAAATGGGCAAGTTTGTAGTAAAGGCCACCAAGACGGGTTTTGTATTCAATCTTAAGGCGGGAAACGGCGAGGTGATAGCCACTTCCGAGAGTTACAAAAGCAAGGACACATGCCTCAACGGCATAGAAAGCGTACGCACGTGCTGTGAAGGCGGCATAGAGGACCAGACGGTGGAAGGCTTTGAGAAGCTTACCCATCCCAAGTTTGAAGTATATGCCGACAAGGCCGGCGAGTTCCGTTTCCGCCTCAAGGCGAGAAACGGCGAGATAATAGCCGTATCCGAGGGCTACAAAGCAAAAGCTTCCTGCATGAACGGTATAGAGAGCGTAAAGAAGAACGCCCCCGAAGCCCAGATAGTAGAGGTTGAGGATAAGTAAAAGCGCAAATAATAAAAGGGCGGCTGGTGTGAGCCGCCCTTTGAGGCTGTCGAAAAAGTGGCTAAACGCCACTTTTTCGAGTTTTTTTCATCCGGTGCTTGCGCCTATGGCGCGGTCAGCACCGAATGCAAAGTACGAAAACCTCTGGGTTTTCATCCGACCCCATTTACCTTTTTGAGCGTCAACCGTTTGCGTTTTCCCATCAATTTAGGGGATTTTTTGCTCCGTGGCGTGTGCCGCAAACATACAAAAATATAATCAAGTGGGTACAAAGTGGGTACAACGGCGGCCCATTGCTGTTATATCAGTATCCCCAACCTTTCGGCCAGCAGCTCCCGCCGCGCCTGCGGTATCGGTTTGACCCCGGCGCACCACGAATGCACTGCGGCCTTGCTTACCTCGCAAGCCTCGGCTGCCTGCTCCAACGTCAGGCTGCGGGCCTTGAGCTGATCCCGCAAATACTCGCCGTCGCTGAGCACGGGAGCACACCGGCCCTGCATATATGCAAGCTCCCACATGCCTTGCTGGTTGAGCGGCAGCGCGTGGTCGTCCTCGGTTATATCCTCCGCGCCTTGCAGCGCGTCCCGTATGGCTCTATCGACCTCCGGGGTGAGTTTGCGGTTAATAATCATATACCGCAAGCCCTCACCTAGCCCACGGATGGGCCACATATTAGCTGTCTGCACCCGACAGTGCGCCCCGATGATGCCGGGGAGCTGCGCCGCCATTATACCATACGCCCGGCCCAGGGCCTTAACCGTGTTGTCTGTCATGTTTCGCATCCTCCTTTTTGCCGCCGGGCTTGTGACCGGCCTGCCGCATTACCGCCCTTGCGGGCGTCACTCTGCGTTACTTGTATATCTTGACCGTCTCCCAACCGTCTATCGCGGCAGTAGTATTTAGCTCCTTTACGGGCAAGCGCTTGATTACGGCTATACCCTGATTGATGATGCATTCATACTCGTAACGGTAGGTTCTGGTGTCTACTGTCAATTCCTTCTTTACACGGTTTTCAAATGCTTTAGTCATTGCTTTTATCTCCTCTCTTGTTATGTCTGTATTGTACATCGCAAAGGTTTATCTGTCAACCTATTTGGTATACTTACGTAAAAAATAAGGCAATCGCCTAAAATAATAATGCCGGAATCGTTCTTGCAAACATGAGTCGGTCGGTATTATAATAGGTAGGCAAACTCCGGGAAATAATCCGATATTTCCCAATTTGCGCAACTCACATATTAAAATCTGTGGTATAATAACTACCGTGAAAAGCCGTAAGGGTAAGACCTGCGGCTATTTTTTATGCCAAGAATAAGCCAAGAAAGGGGGTTAAGCCCATGAGCAAACGAGCATTTACAAGCCCGGAGGAGCTATCCAAACTCGTCGATAAGTATTTTGACCAGTGCGCAGCAACCAGAGACACGAGACAGCTCAAATCCGGTGATATCAGGGTGAGGCAAAACCTCCCGTCTATCGTTGGATTAGCCGTGTATCTGGGTATAGCTAAATCCACACTATTACTGTACGCTGAGGGCAAATATGATATAGATACTACTAAGGGTGATAATAGTAATGGTTGTGGAGATATACAGAATTACTCGACTGTCCTCGCCCGCGCGCGCGACCGCATCGAGCTGGAGACCCTTAACGCCGCCAGCAATGGAGATACCGACAGCCGCATAACTCTGGCCAGATTGGCTAAATTCGGGTACAGTACCAAGATCGAGCAGGACACCAAGGCGGAGCTGACTGTCAAATGGGAGGGCGTGGACACCTCGGACATAGAGGCGTGGGGTAGATAGCCCCACAACCTCACGCCTAAAATGTGCCTGACTGCCTGGGCAAATCGGCATTAGTCCGGATTGTTGCACCCACATTTGCACCCAGTCCAGCCGATCCGGGGCCGTGATGCCGAGCCGATGGGCATATACGGAGGGGGGCGCGTTGCATTTTTTTTGCGCGGCAAAATCCAAAATGGCAGCCAAAAACCGGGAGCACTCCCCCCGATGTCGGGTACCCCCGCCGCCACCACACACATATATATATCGGAGAGGGGGGAGATATATCCACTCCTTCCTGTCTGTCAAAAATCTGGTAAAACCTAGTTGAATAATACTAAACATAACTATTAGTTAAGCCTGTGATTAAATATCATGGGCTTTTTGTATTGGAGGGACACATGGCAGAACAAGATACCATGACAACGATTTATGAGGGACTAAGCATTAAACCCTCGCCCGGTGACAGTGCAAGCGACCTTGTATCTGCCATACAGAGCCTATACGATGAGTACAAAACGGCCTATAGGGACGAATGGGACAGGCTCACGGCAAACGAGAAGATGTATCACGGCGACCACTGGTCAGATACTGGTTCGGGCAGTAACGAGCCACAGCCCGTCATGCCTATCATTTTCTCGACAGTAGAGAACATACAGGCTGACCTGATGGACGAATACCCGGAAGCTGTTATAACGCCCGAAAGTTCCAACGATGAAAAGATAGGCAAGATATTGACCCGCGTTGTAGCGCAAAATCACGAGGCTTGCGATTACTTATATGAGTACAACGACCTGATTCACGACTTATTGGTTGGCGGATACATGATTCAGGAAGTGGGCTGGGACCCGACACTGAACTATGGCTTTGGCGGCGCTTACATACGCTGCGTATCCAACAAGAACATCATGTTTGACCCCCTGTGCGCCAACATACAGGATGGCAGAGCAGTATTCAAGATAGAAAGACTGCCAACCTCATGGTTCAAGCAGCATTACCCCGATTATGCCGATCATTTCAGTGGCGGCAGCGACCTCGTACCCGACGATCATTTCACCTTCGGCACAGAGATAGAGAGCAAAGAAACGAACTACATGATACTGCTTGAAGCGTGGATACGTACTTACGATGCAGAAAATCACAAATATTCAGTACATATGCTTCAGATTGCCGGAGGCCAGCTGCTTGAAAACAGCTATATCGAGAAGCCCGAAGGTTACTTCATGCATGGCATGTACCCCTTTGTCTGCACGCCTTTGTATAAAATCAAGGGTTCGCCGTTTGGTTACGGCATAGTGGACATGTTCAAGAACCCGCAACAGTATTCGGATAAGATCAATCAGATACTTCTTAAAAATGCCCTTACAGCAGGAACCAACAGGATTCTGGTGCAGAAGGGTTCAGCCGACCTTGACGAGATACGCGACTTTTCAAAGCAGATTATTGAAGTCTCTAATGTTGGCGGCATTACGTGGTTCCAAGACCGGCCTCTCCCCGCTTTCCTGATGAACTACATGATAAACATGCAGAACAGTATCAAGGAGGAAGCAGGCTCCAACGACTTTTCACGCGGCAACACTACTGGTGGCGTAACAGCGGCATCGGCTATTACTGCCCTGATGGACGCTTCTTCCAAGCGTTCAAGGAAAGAAGCGCAGGTCATACACAACGGATTCGCCCAGGCTGTACGCATGGAGTTGGAGGTCGAGAGGGAATTTGAAACGGAGACCCGGACTGTGGAGATCACCGTCATGGGCGAAAAGCAAAGCCTGTCCGTTCAGGAGGGCTTCTTCAAGGACGTGCAAAACGGTTACGATAGGTTGCCTGTTGAATTCCGTGTGAGCATCAAGCCGGCAAGGGAAAGCCGCTTTACCAAGCTGAGCAATAACGAGCTTATACTCCAGATAATGACGATGTATCAGGGCAGGACGATAAACCCCGCAATCCTCATGGAGGCAATGGACTTTGAGGGCAAGGACATCGTACTTGAAAAACTCAAGGCCTCGCAGCAGCAGAGCATTGAGGTATTACAGGGCCAGCTTGCAGAAGCCCAGGGGCAAAACGAGCAGCTATCGGCGGAAAACGCCTCCATGAGCAACGCCGTCAATGAGATGCAAATGTCCATGGGCGGAGGGCAACCCCAGGCACCGCTTAATATGCAAGACGTAAGGGCAGATACCTTTTAACACGCAAATAAAAATTCGGGGCTGTATGGATGTGTCAGGGTAGTACAGCGTGGCCGCCTGGCGGGAAGCGGTATTTTGAGTTGGATATTCCGGCTCTTTTTTTTGTTTCAAATTGGCGTCGCCGGCCATAAAGGGCGCGTGCCGAAGCAAAAGGCACCAGGGAGAAAACCATGTACGAAGAAATCACGGGCGTAAATGAAGCCGCCGTCGAGGAAACGCCTATTCAGGCCGCCGCTGAACAGGACGACGATGTAGTTACCGTTGCCGATCTCATGGGTGATGAGCCGGAAGATCAGGCAGAGGCTCAGGAGGAACAGGGCGAACAGCAGCAGGAGGAGGACACTCCCGAAGCTCAAAATGGTGCCGCCGACCAGCCTGAGCCAGAACCCCGACACAACAATGCCAGAGAGCGCGAGAACAACGCTTTCGCAAAGAGACTGGCCGCTGAAAAGCGCAAGATGGAAGCTGACCCGGTGTACAAGCTGGGCCGTGAGCTTGCCGCCCGTTATGGCGGTGATGCTGCTAAGGCAATGACCGAAATGCGCAAACAGCAGGCACAGGAGCTTGCACAAGACCCCGTGAAGCTGGCTGAGTACATGCTTAACCAGCGTGACAACGTTGTGCCGGAACATGAACCCGATGAAACAGCGGGCGCTTTGTATGAGACCGACCAGCAGAAGGCCAATCGTATTGTTGCTGACCTTCGCAATGTGCTGGGCGACGGCGCAGATTTGCGCTCATACATAGAAGCTGACCCTGATTTTATGCAGAACTGTGACGAGTTCGGAGCGGCGGCAGCCGTGAAGATGGCCAACAGGGCCCGTGCCGCAGCCGCGAAGAACCAGACCATTGCGAACAAGCTTGCGAAGAACCGCAGCCTGCCGCAGCCTATACGCCCCTCCAACAACGCGCAGACAAAAGCCCCCGACTTTTCGCAGATGTCCGACAAAGACTTTGCGGCATTCGAGGCAAAAATCAAGAAAGCGCAGATGGACGGGAAAAAAGTAAGACTTGAATGATAAGGAGATTTTAAGATTATGGCAACCATGGTAACTACCACCTCTGGCCTTTCCCCTACTATGCAGTCCTATTACGACAGGAAGATGCTCGAATGGGCTAAGACGCAGTTTGTATATGCGAACTATGCCCAGAAGCGCAGCATTCCCAAGAACAACGGCAAGACCGTTCAGTTCCGTCGTTGGACTTTGTTCACTCCCAGCGCCACCACTCAGGCACTGACCGAAGGCACCACTCCTACCGCACAGAACCTTGCAATGACAGCCATCACCGCGACCGTAAAGCAGTACGGCGCATATGTCGAGGTGTCTGATCTTCTCGACCTGACCGCGATAGACAACGTAATTTCCGATTCCTCAGAGCTTCTGGGTGAACAGCTCGGCAACGTGGCGGATATGATTGTCCGTGACGCTATGGCGACTACCACCAACGTACAGTACGCCGGAAGCAAGACCAGCGACAATGACATAACCGCCGCCGTAAAACTGACCGTTGACGAGATACGCAAGGCGGTTCGCACCCTAAAGAAGGCCAAGGCGCGCAAGTTCACCCGCAAGGGCGGCAGACCTCATTATGTCTGCATCGTTGACCCCGATTCCGTCTATGACCTCCAGAGCGATTCCCTCTGGCAGGACGTATCCAAGTACAGCAACGCAGAACAGATATATGACGGTGAACTGGGCAAGATGTTCGGCGTGGTGTTCGTTGAAACCACCAACGGTTATGTAAAGAACAACACCGCTACCACCGCCTACGGCGTACACCAGACCTTTGTATTCGGCGCTGATGCCTATGGCACCGTCGATGTATCCGGGCAGGGCGCAATCAAGGCTATCGTAAAGCCCCACGGTTCCGCCGGTACTGCTGACCCCCTCGACCAGAGGGCAACTGTCGGCGCGAAAATCACGGCCTTTACCGCCTGTGTCCTCAATGACGACTGGCTTGTATCTATCCATCACGGCGTAAGCGCGTAAACCAAAACCAGACCGGGGGTGTATCTGTTGCACCCCCTTATTTTTTTGAAGGAGAATTATAATTATGGCAATCGTAAAGAAAGACAAAAGCATGAAAGAAATACTGGACGAGCAGCCCAAAGTCCCTTACACTATCCCATTTAACGACGCTGACGACATACATATGACCGCCGTAACCATAAACGGCTACCGGTACGAGATAATACACGGCGAAAAAGTCATGATACCCGAGTCCATAGCGGAAATACTGAACAACAGCAATGAGGGTCTGCGCAGGATAAATCAGGAATACCATGACATGACCATTGGCGGCGGCAGGAACATCACCGGCATGACAGCCGACAAGGAGTAAAGCACCATGGCGGCGGCAGATAAAAAGTCGCTGACGCTTGAAGGAACGCCAAACCCCAAGCAAGCTGAATTTTTCAAATCCCGGGCAAGGCACACTTGCTACGGCGGCGCGAGAGGCGGCGGGAAGAGCTGGGCTATGCGGCGAAAAGCTGTGCTGCTTGCCCTCAATTATCCCGATCTGAATATTCTTATACTGCGCCGAACACTTTCCGAATTGAGGGTGAACATTGTTGAGCCCCTTATGAAGGAGCTGTACGGCTTTGCGGAATACAACGTTACAGAGCGAGTATTTCGCTTCCCCAACGGCTCTAAAATTCGAATGGGCTTTTGTGACAGCGAGGCCGATGTATACCAGTACCAAGGCCATGAATACGACGTGATATGTCTGGAAGAAGCAACGCACTTTACTGAAACGCAGATGCAGTTTCTGACTACCTGTAACCGTAACGTCCGCACAGACATTACGCCGAGAATGTACTATACTTGCAACCCTGGCGGCGTAGGCCACGCATGGGTGAAACGGCTTTTTATCGACCGCGAATATCGTTCCGGCGAAAAGCCCGAAAACTATGCATTCATTCCGGCGAGGGTTTACGACAACGTAATCCTTATGGATTCTGACCCTGATTATGTCCATATGTTGGAAGCCCTTCCCGAAGGCCAGCGCAGGGCATATCTTGAAGGCGATTGGGACGTAGTAGAAGGGCAGTTTTTCAAGGAGTGGCGCAAGGAAAAGCACGTTATCGAGCCATTTAATATCCCGTCACATTGGCGCTGTTTCCGTTCAATGGACTGGGGTTATAACGACCCGTGCTGTGTTTTGTGGCTTGCCGTATCCCCCGACAGGCGCATATTCGTTTTTGACGAGTATTACCAAGACCAGCGGCTTGTGAACGATGTGGCACACACCATTCGCGAAAAGACCGGCACACGCAAGATTGATTATACTGTAGGTTCCCCTGATATGTGGCAACACAGGGGAATGACGAATATGACAAGGAAAGGTTTTTCCGGCGAAAGCATAGCTGAAAGCCTGATCCTGTCCGGCGTTCCGGTAATGCCTGCCGACAACTCCCGCATGGTAGGCTGGCAGCGCGTCCGTGAGTTTCTTGGAGACGCACCAGACGGCAAGCCGTGGCTGCAAGTGTTTTCAAACTGCCGCAATCTCATTAAGTATATGCCGCAAATGCAGTATGACCCCAACGACCATGAGGACGCTTTGGACGGCGACGACCACGCCCCGGAAGCTTTGCGCTATGGGCTTATGTCACGCCCCTCCCCTGCCTCCATACAGCGGGAACGGCAACGCAAGATCATAGACCTGACAGACCCGTTTGTTGAACTGCCGCGTCGTAAAGCAAGCGGTTTTTTGAGTTTATAAGGAGAATATCACATGACCCTCAACGATATTATATACGCTGCTCTAAGGCAGCTTGAACGCGGCACAGACGCGCAGACCGTTGACAAATTCCGCCGCGTGTTCACCGATTATGCAAACAGCGGGCAGCGCCGCCTTGCCAATCGCTTCAAAGTAACGCGGCTTGAAACCATTACGCTGGATGACAAAGGCCGGTTCAATGTGGATTCGCTGGAACGCTCTTGTGTGCTGATAGAGAAAATAACCGACGGAAACGGTGCTGCGTTGTCATGGGACGAGATAGTGACCGGGCTTATCGAAGTGACCAACGGCGCGAATGCCGATGTCAACGTGTACTATCGGTATATGCCCCGCGAGATGTCCTCCCCTACCGATGTTCCGGAGCTTCCCTCTTATATGCACAGCGCTATCCCCTATTATGTTGTTGGCTGTCAGCGCTGCGGTTCAGATGCAGATACACAGGCCACGGCAGGAGCGCACTTCGACTTGTTCAACCGCGAGGTGTCCGACATATATTCCCAGCACTACGCATCTAAGGACGCATATACCTTAAAAAACATGGGGTGGTAACATGGCTGATATTTATAACATAGGCGAGTTTTTAGGCATAGCCCAGCACCGGGACGGCTCCCTGCTGAATACGGGAACGGCCATCGATGCCCGCAACATGGACACGTCCGATGGCAATCTCTCTGTGGCCAAGGGGTATGTGCGTAAATCCGGCAATGCCATTCCTTCTTCTGCTGGGCAGATACTGCGTATAATCCCTGTGGACGAGAGCAACATACTTGCCGTTACCCAGAACAGCATATACCACGGCACATACGACACATGGAACCTCACTCCCATATACACCTTTGAAACAACCCTGCCTGTAACCTGCCAAATAGGCTATGCACTGGGCAAGATCAATACCACAAATGTTGTCGTCATAGGCACTGGCAAAACGCAGCTTATCAAGGTCAACATGGGAGATACCGTCACCGCAGAGATATTCGGTTCCGGCCTGTACATCTTTGAAACCACCGTTTCTGCATACGATTCAGCCACAAAAATAGTTACTCTTGCCGATGCAATGTCGCAGGAGATACAGCAAAAGTTCGTCGTGGAAAAAGGAGTGTATATCGATGGCAGGTTCCGCGAGGCGGAGGTCACGACGGCTACCACAATAACGCTTAAAGCCTCCCCCGCTATAGCCCCGGCAGTCGGCAATACGGTAAAGCTCCGTGGTGGTGCTTCTGACGCGCACTGTAATTTCGTATGTATGCACAATGGCCGCCTGTTTGCTGCCGGCGACCCTGACGCGCCTAACCGCCTTTACTGGTCAACAATACCGGGTGATGGCAGGACTATTGAACACTGGCTTGCTATTGAATCCTCCGTTGATTTATCCGGCGGATATGTGGAAGTTGGAGATACAACCGCAGACCCCATAATCGGCATATGCGAGCTGTCAACACAGATACTCATATTCAAGCGGTACAGCATATATCGCTTGTACGGCGACAGGCCCAGTTATTACACCGTGGAGCGTGTAGAGAAATTTACCGAGAACATGAGCAATGCGGGAGTAGCCGTCAAGACCGATATACCGTACTGGCTCACCAAGAGCGGTATTAAGCTGTTTAACGGCGCGGATATGCAATTGCTTGATGGCGGTCAAAACTACCTTTGCAGCTTCATTGATACCATTAAAACGGTATCACAGAGCAAGGCGTTCACAGCTAATGGCAAACTGTATTTTACTTGCCGCGTTGGCAGCACCGGAACATATGACGATTCCGTTATAGTGTATGATACCGTCAATGGCACTTATATGGTACGGGACGGCTTCAAGATAGCTGACATGTGCGCTTTTGAAAATACTATCTATCTCATAAACGATACGGGCTATCTGTACGAATTTGATAAAGGCGAAAAGTATGACGGGCAGGCTATATCGGCATATTGGCAGACGCAGCCGACAGACCTAACGCTGAAGTACGTCAACAAACAGTTAAAGGAAGTGTATTTCCGAGCTGGCAACGTAGGTTCTGTAATAATTCTTGAAACATTTAACGGCAATTCCCGCAACAGGGAACGCCGCGTGATTCAGAACGACGATATGATTGATTTGCCCATGAATAACCAGCCCTGCCGCCGGTTCAGCATTAAGCTATCCAACGAAGCAGGCAGCCATTTTACCATATACGGCGGTATTCAAATCCAATATGAAGGGAAGATGCGTCCAGTATGATGCAAAGAGGATTACAGATCATTAAACTACCCTCCCCAAAGAATCTGAGCATTGAGGAAAAGACCGTGTACGACAAGCAGTCCGAATGGATAAACCAGAATTTTAAGACGATATTTGATGGCGTTGACGAGCTGAAAACAGCAGTCACGAGCCAAGAACAACTTAATGCCACGCTTGCACAGGTTCAGGAATCTCTCACCGATATAAACAAGAAGCTGGATGAGCTGAACGGAGGCAGTTAATGGAAACGATATACAAGACATTTGATGTAGCGTTGGAGTTAAAACAGACATCTACCAACGCCCCCTTTTATGTCATTGAGGGCGACAACGGCAACAAGATAAGAATTACCGTCACGGACGGCGGTTCTGCCGTTGCCCTGACTGACTGCCGTGTTATCGCCGTGTTCTCAAAGTCCAGCGGTACGTCCATGCAGGACAGCGCCGAGGCTGGCGGCGGCGTGACTATTGGCGGCACATATAACAATGAAGTGACCGTTGCTCTTCGCCCCGCCTCCATTGCCCCCGGACAGGTGGAATGCGAATTGCAGATTTATTCTGACGAGAACAAGACAACCCTTATAACCACGGCAAAATTCAACTTTGAGTGCCAGCGGGCTATTTTTAACGAAAATACCGCCATGGCTACAAACGAATATCCTCTGCTTGTGTCCCTGATTTCAGTGTGCAACGGCATAGTTGCGGCGGAAGAACTGCGTGTTACTGCCGAAGCTTCCCGTGTCTCTGCCGAGGGCGAAAGGGCAGCAGCCGAGGCGGCGCGAGAAACAGCCGAGGGCGAAAGGGTTAAAGCGGAAGAAGCGCGGGAAGCTGCTGAAACCGCAAGGGTATCCGCTGAATCATCCCGTGTTGCGACTGAACAAGACCGAAAAGCCGCCGAACAGAGCCGCGTTACTTCCGAGACTGTGAGAGCCAGTGCGGAGGCAGCCCGCGAGACAGCCGAGAGTGAAAGAAAAACCGCAGAGACAGCGCGGACTTCCGCCGAGGCATCCCGCGTAACGGCTGAGCAAGGGCGTGTCAGCGCTGAAAATACCCGCGTATCACAGGAGCAGGAACGGCAAGCGGAGATACTGAAAATTGCTGGTATGACCGTTGAAGTTACCACGCTTGCGGCTGGCGCACAAGCCACGGCTGAATTGGTAGAATCCGGCGGGCACAAGGTATTAAAGCTTGGCCTACCGAAAGGGCAGGACGGTTCCGGCACTGGCGATATGTCGAAGTCTGTTTACGATGCGAACGGTAACGGCGTAGTAGACAACGCCGAAAATCTGGGAGGCCATGCTGCCTCTTACTTCTCCCCTGCTACCCATAACCATGATGGCGTGTATCAGCCCGCCGGCACCTATGCGGCCCCGGCGAAAGCAAAGATAGTGTCTCTCACTATAGCGAACTGGACGGGAACAGAAGCACCATTTCAGCAGACTGTTTCCATAGAGGGCGCAACGGATACCAATATAAAAGTAATATCCCCTGCTCCTGCAAGTATTGATGAGTACGCCAGTTGCGGGGTTAAAGCTACCACAGAGGGAACTGGTACAATCACCTTTGCTTGTGCAGTTGTTCCTGAAAATGCTCTTACTGTTAATGTTGTGATACTGGGGTGATAATATGATACTTAATATGCTATATGCCGGTGTCTCATCTAATAACAATAATAATATTACATTCAGTTATACAGGTAACTGTACAATCGAAAATAATATTATTAGATTCCTAACTTCAGGTATTCTCAAATTTACAAAAGATACAGTCGCTGATGTTTTTATTGTAGGAGGCGGCGGCGGTGGTGGTACATGCCAGAGTCGTTATGTATCTGGTAGTAATATTGATTCTACTGTTACTGCCGCTGGTGGCGGTGGTGGCGGTGGCTATACTCGAACTGAACTAAATATTCAATTTGGGAAAAATGTTGAAAATACTGTCTCTATTGGCGCAGGTGGCGCACCTGCCGCTCAGGGAGGAGCAACCTCTATAGGTATTATCTCCGTAGAAGGTGGTTTCCCCGGTGGCCAAGGACGCGCTGATTCATTTACAGTTACTGGTGCTGGTGGCAACGGTGGTTCCGGTGGTGGAGTTGGATATGGCTATCAATCCAGAAGTGATTCTTATATAGTGTATAATTCCGTTGGTGGTGTTGATGGTGCCAATGGTGCATCGGCAAACAATACTAACTATGTTAGCCCGGGCAAGCCGGGTGTAGGACAAGGTAAAACAACTCGTTTGTTTGGTAAAACTGATGGTGAATTGTTTGCTTCAGGTGGCGCTGGTGGTAGTCAGGGATGGAACCCAAATACTGTAACAGACGCAGCTGATAATACTGGTAATGGCGGGGATGGTGGGCATGTAAACCATCTTAAGGGCGCTTTAGGTGGGTCAGGTATAGCGTTCTTACGGTTCCCTGAAGGTGCTGTTCTCATCCGTAATCTCGTGTAAATTAAAGGAGCAGACTATGAATTATGCAATAATCAAAAATGGGATTGTGGTTAATATAATATGGCTGCTCGATACTAATTCACAAGACTTTCCTACAGCAGTAAAAATACAAGGTCTTTTTGTTAGTATAGGCGATACATATAATATAGAAGAAAATAGGTTTTATCATAATGGAGAATCTATTGATAGTGTGCAAGAGCAGTTGATTGATGCTCAAGGCGCATTAGGACTCTTGGGTTATACAGATGGGGAGGCTGCTAATGGGTAAGTATACGGACTGGGCTGTTCAGAAGAAAGCCGAATTAACTGCTCAAGTTACTCGACTAATAGAATTAGAAGCACAGAGCAATGAAATAGTTGACATACTAACAGCGGCGCGGGAAGGACTCATCCCTACTCCAACGCAGGGCGCACCGTGGAATGCTGAGACCCGCTATATAGCCGGGGATACGGTTGAAGGCTATGTTGCCCTCAAATACAGCCGCAACAAGCCCCCTGCCGCAAACCTCGGCACATATTGGGCGGTGCAGACCGTGACCTATCCCGCGTGGAGCGACATCGAGGACGGCACGGTGATTGAGGTAGACACCATAGTTACCTACAACGGCAAAACGTGGCAATGCACCGAGCAGCACATCAAGTCCACCGTCTACAAGCCCAAGACGGGAAGCTCCAAATGGAGCGAATACACGGATTAAGGAGCCGCACGGCTCTTTTCTCATAATTAAAAAACAAAAATAAAGAAAGGAAAAAAACAAAATGAAGAAACTCACTTGTATCCTCGCGGTAATGCTCATGCTGTGCCTTTGCACCATAGCCTACGCCGCAGACCCCGTAACTCTGGATATAACCGCGCTGGACTACCAGACCGGCAAGGCGGTATCCAAAACCTATGTCAACAACGAGCTTTTCCTACTCAAGGTTGACCTGGGCATACCCCGGTTTTACGATCTGACCAATATGGAGCTTATAATCGACCTGGACGGGGTGGAACTGGACGCGAACGACCTGAGATTGGAGGCTGGCACATATTACCTGAGCGGCATAGTTACCGACCAGCCCGCCGCCCTCCGCGTCACCGTCAAGGACAGGGCATATGACAACGCCACCACGGCCGAAGAACTCTACAACGCCCTGCAAAAAAACAGGACTGTGAGCAAGACTTATTATTTTAACGCCGCACAGCCCGCCGAACAGCCCATTGCAAAAAATCCCGTGGTGATACCCAAGACCGGCGGCGCCTCCGTCCTCGCATATGCGGTATCCATAGCCCTGATAGGGTTCGGCCTCGCGGTAGCAGGTAAACGCAGATGACACTGGTACAACAGTTTTTATCCTACCTCGACGAGCACATCGGGGACGCTTACGTCTGGGGCGCAAGGGGACAGTGCCTTACCGATATGAGCGATCCCGAAAAGTGGATACGGAATAAGGAGACATCGAGCACCAACGCTGAGCGGGCCATAAGGTACATGAAAAATGCCGGGAAACGCCCTCTGTATGCCTTTGACTGCTCCGGCCTTATATGCGGCTTCCTTATGGCCAAGGGACTTTCAGGACGTGTAAACTCACGTACCATGTACGCCAAGAGCAAGCGCATACACCGGGACGAGCTTCAGCCCGGCGACCTTGTATTTCGCTACCGGGACAAGGACAAATCCGGCGGCGGAACGTACAAATACATCTACCATGTAGGTGTATACGTCGGCAACGATAAGGTCATAGAGAGCAAGGGCAGAGACGACGGCGTGGTGCTTCGGGGGATCAACGCCTCCGGCCCCGCCTATTGGAACGAATACGGACGCTGGGACATAATCAGCGGCGACGCAAAGGAAGATGCACCAAAGGAGGAAACACCTGCTGTGGCAAAGAAAATCGAGTTGACTACCCCCATGATGCGGGGAGACGACATCAAAGCCTTGCAGACCGCCCTTAACGCTCTGGGCTATGACGCGGGGGACGCGGACGGCATAGCGGGCAAAAACACCATTGCGGCCATACGGGCGTTTTGCCAGGCACACAGTATGACACCGACAGAGCTGCCGGACGTGCTACAGGCTACCGTATCCGTGGACGGCAAAATCTATGTAGGCACACTAAAAAAATAAGGAGGAGCACCCATGACCAAAGAATGGATATGGGCAATAGTAACGGGACTGAGCGGCATTTTGCTGGGCTGGCTGGCTCACATAAAAACCGCAAGGAAGGACGCGGTTGACGCGGCGACACGCGACACCGCCATTGACACCGCGCTCAAATCGGACGTGGACTACATCAAGCGCGGCGTGGACGATATCAAACTCGATATGCGGGCGCAGGCCACCAAAATTGAGGACATAGACCTCCGCGTGGCTCGTGTGGAAGAAAGCGCGAAAAGCGCCCACCACCGGCTGGACAGGCTTGAAGCACACAACAATTAAAGGAGGAAAAAACATGAAACTCTCGAACAAGGTATACGACATTCTCAAGGCAATCGCCCTGATCTGGCTCCCCGCCATAGGCACCCTCTATTTTGCCCTTGCGGGCATCTGGAACCTTCCCTATCCCGAAGAGATAGTTGGCACCATCACCGCCGTTGACACGTTCCTCGGCGCGGTACTGGGCATATCCTCGGCAAACTACAACAAACAGTAGCCCCCGGACGGGAATCCCTTTCAATAGCCCCCGGCAAACGTCGGGGGCAAATCTTGTATAAAGGAGGTGTAGGCTTTTGGAGAAGCGGCCTCTTATTATATGGACAAGACCCTGCTCAATTCCCGCCCCCGGTCAGAGTGGGAAGCACTCATACACGAATGGATACATAACGAAAAAGACCGCTGGCT
>ULTQ01044122.1_pt1 | contig 20197 bp, 15 predicted proteins | sample 1957731 | NCBI WGS metagenome assembly ULTQ01 (sample SAMEA4835738, study PRJEB28245) | human gut metagenome | biome: gut microbiome; material: fecal sample | place: Denmark | collected 2008 | reverse complement strand
CGGCTGAGATTGAAGCTGAACCACACGTTCGACTGATTCTTTATGTTGATGAACCGCAGAGTATATGCCGCCTGTATCGCGCCGACGAGCACAATGCAGAATGAGATAAAAACAAGCGCATCGAGCGAGTCCATGAACCATGTGAAAAAGACCTTTTCTTTCTGTTTGAACTGAAAATATGCGCATACTGCCGCCTGCACAGTGAATGCGAGAAAGGTCAGCGCGGGTATGACGAGATTTGAAGCAAAGCTGCGCTTTAAGTCGGCGGAAGCAATATTATTCAAAGACTTTTGAGATTTCATCGCTCTTGTCCTCCGTTTCCTGTAAGAATATTTCTTCAAGCTCCATCGGGAACTCGTCGATGAACAGCGGCTCCAATGCGCCGAGCTTTGCCCTCGCGTCGTCGATGTGTCCGCAGACGGTCACAACGACGCTTCGGCCGTCGATGTCGAGCTTTTTGATGTCGATATTCCCGAATATCGAGCGCGTCGGCTCAAAGTCAAACTGAAGCCTGAATTTGCGCCAGGTCGAGGGGATATCGTCCGTGCAGCAGTTCATCTGCATACGCTTGCCGGATATCAGCACTATCCTGTCACAGAGGTTTTGGAGGTCTGCTATCGCGTGGGACGAGATGAGCATGGTGCAGCCGCTCTGCGCCATGTAGTCCATGAAAAGCTGCTTGCAGATGTCCTTTTTTGCGATGTCGAGCCCGTCGAGGCATTCGTCGAGCAGCAGAACCTTCGGCGACGAGGCGAGCGCTAACGCTATCTCTGTCTGGCGCTGCATTCCTTTTGAAAATCCGCGTATTTTCGCGTCGCCGTCAAGCTCAAAGAGCTTTAGCATACGCTCGAAGTTGCCGAATGAAAACTCCGGGTAGTAGTCTTTGTAGAAGCGAGCCGCGCTGTTCGGGGTCGAGCCGACGGGGAAGAAGAGATCGTCCGGCACGAAGAACAGCCGCGAGCGCACCTCATCGGAATTGTAGGTGGATTCGCCGTCTATAAGCACCTTGCCGGAGTCCGGCTTATAGAGCCCCGCGGCGCATTTTATAAGCGTTGTTTTGCCCGCGCCGTTGTAGCCTATCAGACCGCAGACGGACGAGTCACAAGCGGAGAAGGATATGTCCTCAACGGCGGTAAAATCGCCGTAGCTTTTGGTGACGTTTCTGAATTCAATCATGGCGTTTGCCTCTTTGCTCCTTTCATTTGTTTTCGGCATAGACCTGCTTCAGAAGCTCCTCAATATCCGCTTCGCTCAGCCCGTTTGCCTTCGCCGAGCGCAGAGCGGCCGAGAGCGCCGAAAGAGTCTGCTCGCGCACGCGGCTGTTGTCCGCCGCGTTTTCGCTGATAAAGACTCCGCGCCCGGGTTGGGAATAGGTCACGCCCTTTGCCTCAAGCTCCTGAAACGCGCGCTTTACGGTGTTCACGTTGAGCTTGAGCTCGGAAGCTAAAGAGCGGGTGGAGGGCAGACGGTCGTGCGGCTTGTACACGCCGCGCCTGACCATGAGCATCACCTGCTCCTCGATCTGTTCGTAGATAGGTGTTTTTGAGTGGAAATCGAGTATAATCACGATTTGTCCTCCGTATTGAAAAGTTAGCTAACTGAGCTATCTCAAATAGCTCAGCTGTATATTATCATCCTTTTCGGCGTTTGTCAACGGAAAAGTTTTATTTTTCTCTCGTCAATATTTCCAAATGTCGGGCGCTTTGTTTGTGCATATTGCGACAAGAACGGCGATAGCGCAAAAATAAATCTTTGATTAAAGAGCCGAAAAAAGTCCGACCCGACCGAATAAAACAAAAAACGGGATTGGCGGTCAGTCCGGCAATCCCGTTTCGTATAGCTTATTTTTTTACATATCTGTCAAACGTGAAAACGTATCCGTTGCTCTCCTGCGCGGTGGAGCGCTCGACGAGCTTCCAGCCTGCGCGGCGGTCGAGGTCGGGGAAGAACTTCTCCGCCTTTCCGTCCGCATTTACGCGCGTTACATACGCTTCATCGCATGAGTCGATCAGCTCGTTGTAGACCGCCTCTCCACCCATGAGGAATACATTTTCGCCATTTTCAATAATGTCCGCGAGCTCGTCAATGCCGTGGCACACCGTGACATTCTCGGCGCTCCAATTTTCGTCTCGCGTCAGCACTATATTCTTCCTGCCCGGCAGAGCCTTCTGCCCCGGCAGGGAGAGAAACGTCGTGCGTCCCATGATAACGGTGCTACCCATGGTCTTCTCTTTGAGAAATTTGAGGTCGGCGGGGATATGAAAGAGCATTCCCGCGCCCTTTCCTATGCCCCAGTTTATGTCGGCGCAAACTATTGCTTTCATCTTCGCTCCTTATATCGCAACGGGTATCTTCTCGGTGAATTCGTGATACTTGTAGTCCTCAAAATGCACGCTGTCGGGCGTGAACTTGTAGAAATCTGTTATCGATTTGTCAAGGACGAACTTCGGCGCGTCGTATGGCTCGCGCTTTATAAGCTCCTCAACTATCGGAACGTGCCTGTCATATATGTGCGCGTCGGCTATGACATGGACGAACTCGCCCGGCTCAAGTCCCGAGACCTGCGCTATCATGTGAACGAGCGTCGCGTATTGGCAGACGTTCCAGCTGTTTGCCGTGAGCATATCCTGCGAGCGCTGGTTGAGTATCGCGTTGAGCTTCTTGCCAGTGACATTGAAAGTCATGCTGTAGGCGCAGGGGTAGAGGTTCATCTCGCTCAGGTCTGCGTGGACATATATATTTGTCAGTATGCGGCGGCTGAGCGGGTTGTGCTTGAGGTCATAGAGAACTCTGTCAACCTGGTCGAAGTCGCCCTCGGGATAGTGGTGCTTGACTCCGAGCTGATAGCCGTATGCCTTGCCGATGCTGCCGTCCTCGTTAGCCCAAGCGTCCCAGACGTGCCCCTTGAAGTCGTTGACGTTGTTCGATTTTTTCTGCCATATCCAGAGCAGCTCGTCCGTTGCGCTCTTGATAAAGGTCTTTCTGAGCGTCATCGCCGGGAACTCCTTTGAAAGGTCGTAGCGGTTGACGATGCCGAATTTCTTTATCGTGTGCGCACTCGTGCCGTCCTCCCAGTGCGGGCGGACGTTGTAGTCCGTGTCCCATGTGCCGTTTTCGAGTATATCCTTGCAGTTGGCGATAAATACCTCGTCTGCGTAGCTCATTTCTTCCTCTCCTCTTTGCCTTTTCTTTATTTATATTATTCCTGTCTGCCGGAGCAGATCGGGTATTCCGTGCTCAAAATCAACACCGTAGCGAAGATCCGTGCCCGCTTCTTTTGTCCTCACGATGCAGCCGTGGGTATAGTCAACGGCTATCCTCGCGCTCTCGGCGAGGCTCAGTCCGTTCATGTATGCGCCGAGCAGCGCGCTCGCGAACACGTCGCCCGTGCCGTGAAAATATCCGTCCACCGTGTCCGAAAGGGCGTAGCTTATCTCATCTGTCGAGCGGTCGTATGATGCCGAGCCGACCTGTCTGCCGTCGAATGCAACGCCCGTCAGAACCACCTTTGACGGTCCGAGACAAGAGAGCCTGCGAAGCGTCGATTCAACATATTCTTTTGAGTAGGGGGCGGGGCGGTATTCCTCGCCGAGCATGAAAGCCGCCTCCGTGAAGTTCGGAACGATTATGTCCGCCTTGGCGCAAAGGCGCGTCATTTGCTTTGCAAAGTCCATGCCAAACACCGTGTACATCTTCCCGCCGTCCGCCATCGCGGGGTCGACGAGCACAACAGTGTCTTTTTCTTTGAAATCGTCTATAAAATCGGTCACTATGTCTATCTGCTCGACCGAGCCGAGAAAGCCGCTGTATATCGCGTCGAATTTTATTCCGAGGCTCTTCCAATGCTCCGCGATCGGGCGCATGTCGCCCGTGAGGTCGCGGTAGGTGAAGCCCGTGAACCCGCCCGTGTGCGTCGATAGCACGGCGGTCGGTATGACCGAAACCTCAATGCCCATGGCAGAGATTATCGGCAGGGCAACTGTCAGCGAACATTTGCCGAAGCCCGAAATATCATGTATGGCAGCAGCCCTTTTGAGTCTCTCCATGTGTATCACTCGCTTTTCATTATGATGTCCGCAAGCTCGTCTGCGGTCAGATTCGGAATATATTTTTCAACCCGGGCTTCTTCGAGCGCCGATATTATTTTTTCGCGCCGGAACTCCGCCCCGCGAAGCCGCGCTTCGAGCTTTGAAATATCTCCGATGTTCATGAAATCGCCGAAAATGTGTATATCTTCTATCCGCCCGCAGGCGGTTTTCTTTTTTATATAAACCGTCCCGCAGCTAAGACGGGATCGCTCGGATTTTTGAAACCGCTCGGCGCCGCAGTTCCATTCGTCGGTCGAATATTTGCTGTCTCGAAGCTTCTCAATGGCTTCTATATCGCTTTCGCCGAGTTCATATATTTCTCCGCCGCGCTCCGTCATATATTCAGCCAGCATCGCGCCGATAATGTCTGGGCTGACTTCTTTCGTGTATTCGGACAGATTTGCAACGCGGCTTCTGACCGATTTCACTCCGTGCCCCATCAACTTGTTTTCGTCGGGCCTCAGCACTTCGGACATAGCCTCAAGGTCGGCGTTTATCAGCAGCGTGCCGTGAAACAGCGACCTGCCGCCGTGCGAGCACATAGCGGTGCCGGAAACTTTTCTGCCGGCGACAAGAATGTCGTTTCGCCCGGATATCTCCGCCACAACGCCGATGGAGCGAAGAACATCTATAACGGGTCGGCACAGTTCAACTCTGTCCGCTTCGCCGTTTATAATGAACGAAAAATTGAGGTTGCCGCGGTCGTGATATACAGCCCCGCCGCCGGTCATACGCCTGACAACGGGCAGGGAGCGGGTCGAGACATAATCGGGGTTTATTTCGTCCGCGGCGACCTGATTCTTACCGATTACAACACACGGCTCATTTCTCCAAAGCAGGAAAAAATCCTCGCTTTTTTCGCGGAGCAGATATTCCTCCGCCGACAGATTGAAAAACGGATCGTTGCTGTCGAGCGTCAGAATGAACACAAAAACTCATCTCCGAAAATCTGTTGCCCTTTATAATATCATTTCGCTGGAAGAAAATCAATAATAAGCGCGAACGAAACACGAAAAAGAGCCGTCCTGCGAGTTTTGCAGAGCGGCTCGTCTGTGTTATTTAAACAGCTTCTTTATAAAATTAATTATAGATGACGTGATTTTAAGAATCGGCTTGAAGATTGCTTGGAAAGCCTTGACAACGAGCGATTTGTCCGTGCCGTTGTCGTTCTCTATTTCGGCATAGAAAGCGTCATAGTCGCCGTTTTCGTATCTTTCAAGCATTTCGCCGAAGGTGACGTCCTTTTCCTCGCCGTCCTTCATAACGCTTATCTTCACATAGATATCCTTGAAGGTGAGGTACTCGGAGTCGGGATCGACGCACTCGAATCTCTTGCCGTCCGTAGAGTCTGCTGTCTTGATTCCGTCGAAGGTCAGAATGTCGAAGTGGAGATACATGGCGTCGGGGTATCTCGATGCGTAGTAGGCGAGGTATCTTCCGGCGACGCCGTCAAAAACGGTGAGCGTGCCCTTGAAGTTTATAACCTTCTTCTCCTCGTCGTAGCTTACTGTCACAAGCGACATCTCATTATCAAGGGCGAAAGCCTGCGCGGCGGTGTTCTTCTCGTCGCATATGAGCAGGAATTTTTCGTTGTGACCGTCAAACGCGTCGTACTCTATTTCCGTGTCGCCCTCGGCGGTTATCGCAACCGTCATGAGGTCGCCGCAGTTTGCGAATGCGAGGGAGTTTATATTTTTTACATCGCTTCCGAGCAGTACCTCGTTGAGATGGGGGAAGCCGTTGAACGCATTCTTGCCTACGGAGGTGACGCCGTTGCCGAATACAACTCCCGTGACCAGATCGGCGTTGCTGCTCCAGGTGAAGTCCTCAGCGTTGTCGTAGGAATACATGTCGCCGCTGCCCTCAACAGTTATTTGGAAGAGGTCGGGCTGCAGGCTCCATGTGAGGTTATCTCCGCAAACGCCGCTCGTCTGGCCGTAGTTATAGACAATCTTGATATTTTTGAGCGCAGATGCAACGTCAACAACATTTATCTTGTCCCAGTCGCTCTTTGTGCCGCGATAGTATATAGTATCTATCCTGTTCGTGCCGCCGAGCGCACCGATTTCTATCTTCTTTATGCCCTTTCCGACAACGACGGTTCTGAGCTTCGGGCATATAGAGAATATATTTTTGAAAGTGTCTACTTTGTCATTGAACTCAAAATGTGTCAGCGGTGTGCTGCTGAATGCTTGAGTTCCTACATATTCAACCGAGTCGGGGAGATAGAACTCTGTCATTCCGCATCCGTCGAATGCTACCTGGTCTATCATTCTGACTGTGTCGGGGACTGTGGTTATCTTGAGCGAGCCGCAGTTCCTGAACGCGGCATACGGAATTTTCTTGATAGCATATGAGAAAGTTACATCAGTAAGATTCGCGCAGTTGTAGAAAGCATATTGATCTATGTTGCAGTTTATATCGAATGTGAAAGCTTTCTCGAAGTTCGGGCAGTGGAGCAGGAGCGACTTGTCCTTGTTATAGAGCACTCCGCGCTCGTCTGCGCTGTAGTTCGGGTTGGCGGCGTCTACCGTAATTGCCGCAGGGCAGCCGCTGAAAGTGTATCCGGGAATTGATATCTCTGTAAGATTTTTCGATATATTTATCTCTTTGAGCGCACAGCCTGTGAAAGCCATATTGCCTATCGTTGTGACAGAATCCGGAATATTTACGCTTTCAAGCTTTCTGCAGCCAATAAAGCATTCCCGTGGAATAGTTTCAAGACCCTCGGGCAGAGTTGCCTTTGTCATTTTCCAACAGTCACGGAATGCGCCGACGCCTATTGTCTTTACGGAGCCCGGGATAGTGATGTCAACAAGCTTTGTCGCACTGTAAAAAGCGTAATCGCCGATGGTTTCAAGTCCGCTCGGGAGATTGACATCTGTAACTCCCGTGTTCGCGAACGCATATGGCGCGATTTCTTTTACAGTAGATGCAACCGTGCACTCGACAACATCGTAGTCAGCCGTTGTATTTTGGGCAGGGAACCTGATGAGCTTTGTCTTGTCCTTGTTGTAGAGAATTCCGTTGAGCGAGCTGAGATACGGGTTGCCGGAATCGACCTCGAACGATTTCATGTAATAGAACGGCTGTATCGAGTCGCAGAACACTCTCGCATCGGTTACGTTTATGTTCTTGCCGATTTTAACCTTGAGAGCGTATGTGTTTATTTCCGAGGTGTCCCATTTCTTTATGTCATTGACCGTCAAAGTGCCGCTTCCTGTTATGGTTACAGTACTTTTGGATCTGTCGAAGGTGAAGGTTATCTCCTCCGGCTCTTCCTCTTCGCTGTAATTATAAACAACATTTGCCGATTTAATGGCGCTGTTGTCGTAGCTGTCTATAGTTATGAGCTTCCAGAGTTCCTCTGTGCCGCGGTAATTTACCGTATTCAGCGATGAATCGAACGCAGCGCCGTCAACTCTCTGAAGCGTCGCGGGGAGAGTTACGGTATTGAGATTTTTGCAGCCGTTGAAAGCATATGTCGGTATGGCGCGCAGGTTATATGCAATGTCAACGTTTCTGAGATTTTCGCACCCCTTGAATGCATATTTATTGAGATCACATCTGACGGTGTAGTCAAAAGTATACGGAAGATTCGGGCAGTAGTAGAGCAGGGTCTTGTCCTTGTTGTAGAGCACACCGAGATCGTCCGTGCTGAAATACTGATTTTCGGGGTCGACTGTCAGGGCAATATTGAGTCCGCCGAAATTTCTTCCGGGGGAGTCGGTAAATGTCTGAAGATTTTTCGGCAGCTTCAGGGTTTTAAGCTTGGTGCAGCCAAAGAATGCGATGTCGCCTATAGTTGTCAGTGAATCGGGAAGATTTACTGTTTCGAGACTTCTGCATCTGTCAAATGCGTCTTCGGGTATCGCGGTAACGCCCTCTTCAATGGTTACCTTGTTGAGCAGATTGCACTGAGCCAGAACGCCTTTGCCCATCGAGGTCACCGTGCCGGGTATTGTGATATAGAGCAAATTGCCGCAGTTGTCAAACGCAAAGTTTTCTATTGTCTCAAGACCGTCGTTAAGGAATATTGTTTTGAGAGCGGAAGAAAACTCAAAAGCACGGTAAGAAATGGTTTTCACGGTATCGGGAACGGTGTAAAACGAAAATTCTTTGCTCCCAGCTGGGTATTTTATGAGCACAGTCTTATCTTTGTCCATAAGCACGCCGTCGGGGTTGCAGAGATATTTATTGTTCGCGTCTACCTCATATTCATCTACAAAGTCAAAGTTCTCAAAGACGCGACCGGTTGTGATATTTACATTCGCCCCGATCTTTACATGCTCGGCGACCCATGAGCCGCCGAAAAGCCCGAAGTCGGCAACATCTTCGCCGAGTGTGCCGCTGCCGCTCAAAACGAGCGTTTTGTCGGCCGAGGTGTAGACCCAATCGACTCCGTTGACTGTGCCGCTTGCGTCCGAGCCTGCGGCAAAAGCCGCTCCGGCGCAGCCGAACACGGTCAGTGCCGCGAGAGCAATGCTCAAAAATTTCCTGAGCGTTGCTTTGATTTTACTGTTCATCGTTTCTTGCACCCTTTCTCATTATCATCATCACTTCAACAGTGAAATATCCGTTTTCATATTTGAGATTGACCTCGCCGTTGTACTTCTTTGCGGCGCTTCTTATGCTGCCGATGCCGAGCCCGTGGTTCATGCTGTCGAGCTTCGTCGTTTTGACAGTGTTGTTCTTTATCTCGACCGGGTGGAGAGTGGGGTTGCTGACGGTCAGCATGAACACCGCCGAATCCTGAACGGCGTGAACGCTGATGACCGCGTTGTCAACAAGCTTGCTCGCCTCAACAGCGTTGTCCAGCGCGTTCGCAAGAATAGTGCAGAGGTCGATGTTTTCAATCCCGTCGGCGGGTATTATTCCGTCGAAATCAAGCTTGGTCTGCCAAACTGCTGCAGCCGTGCTCTTCTCGGCGAGTATTGCGTCGGCAAAGTGGTTGCCTGTTGAAAAAGCATTTTTCGTCGCGTCGAGCCTGCCGTAAAGCTCGTCTATGTATTTTTCCGCCTCGCCGTACTGCCCGTCGGATATCAACGCCCTGACGGAGGTGAGATTGTTCTTGAAATCATGGCGGAACACACGCATATCGCGGTTCTTCTGAACCATATTATTGTAGTGGTTGAGCTCGAGCTCAAGCTGCTTCTCCGTCGCGCGCTTTCTCTGCAAAGCGATAAGATATTTTGTAACCAGATACGCTATGCATCCGACGATGAGCACGGACGAAAGCATAGTCAGCGCGTTTGCCGTCTCTTTGGAATAATCCGCGTTGAGCGACACAGTGACGCTGTAATATGCGGCGAGAAATGCCGCGAATATCATCAAGCTTGCGACCGGCGGGAATCTGTCGAACGATTCTATGGTGTCAAAATCGCCGACCCTGTCGCTTGTCAGCATGATAGCTATGAACACCAATACATACAGTATGGCTTTTGCCGACATCTGACCGATGGTGTCGAGCTTGAAGGCGTAGTTTATAATGAACGCGAAATAGTCGAGGCTCGCCGCCATCGCGATACCTATCCATAAAAACGCCGTCTTTTTTTTGTACGGCTTCAATACGAGATAGGGGAACACGATAAAGCAGAGCGTCGATGTTGCGTCTGCGATGTCGGTTATGTCGAAATATTCTGGCAAGAATATCGGGAGAATCGAGAGGGCGGCAAGAACAACGCAGAAAACGACGAGCGGAGCTTTTCTGACCTTTTTCTTGTAGCCTATGAGTGCGTGAAGGAATATGTATACGAAAAACATGCATACGGCGCAGCTGATGAGGTTCAGCGGCGGGCAAACGGCGTTTAGCACCTTAACATTGTTCATCTTCTGTTACCCCTATACTTTAAAGTGCGTTGCGCTGCCGTGCCAGCTCGCGAAGCTTTCTGGATATCTTGTTTAAGCTTTTCGCTCTGATAGGAATGCTCTCCTCACGGTTCTTTATGTATATACCATCCGTATTAAGGTAATCTATCATCGACAGATTCGTCAGATAGCTGCGATGCGTGCGGAAAAAGTGAAAAGGCGTAAGCTCCTTTTCAAGGCTGTCGAGAGACCTTTTGCAGACGAACACTTTCTCTTCGCCGCCGCTGTCGTAGTGGATATATGCGTCCTTACGCTCGACTTTTATAAAATATATGCTGTCTATGTCGATGAGCTTTGAATCCCCGCCGTTTCTGACGAGCAGGCGGCGGAATGAATATGCGTCCTTGTCCAGCTCGTTGAGCGCACGGTAGAGCTTCTCTTTCTCAACGGGCTTTGTGAGATAGCGATGCGCATGAACCTCAAAAGCGTCGTAGACGATGTCGTCGTATTGCGAGATGAATATAATAGTCTTCGTTGTCATATATTCTTCTCTGATACGCTTTGCAAGCTCGAACCCGTCTATATCCGGCATTCGGTAATCGAGAAGAAAAACATCGAATTCACCGATTCTCTCCGCCAACTCCTCGGAGTTTGAAAAGGCCGTAGCACTTATTCCGTAGGCTGCCTTTCGCGGATATTCTTCAATGAGCGACATTATCTCCCGAAGTTCCCGCAAATCGTCGTCACATACCGCAATTCTCAATATAATCTACCCCCAAAAAAGAACAAAAAACTTCCTATTGCATTTTAATACTTTAAACAATTTCTGTCAATGAATTTGGATGCTTTGCCCAAAAAAATTTAGTTAATACCGAAAAAAGTAATGTTCGTACCGAGGGGGTAACCTTTTAATTCTTCTTCCCGTTTTTGCGCTTTTTCGGCAGTCCCTGCGCAATATGCGGAAAAGAATTTTCCGTCTGCGAGGTCGGCTGAATGTTGTAGGTTCCGTATTTGTTCACCATGTCGAATGAGTCCTCGGGCTCGCCCATGACGGGGTCGGAGCTCGGTGTGGGGCAGTGGCTGCCGTCGAATTTTTTGTCGTTTTCTTTATTCATTTTAATTTTATCCTTTCTGATAGAAAAAAGCGCCTTTGCATTTATTATCGTTTCCGCCCGACGCCGAAAAAATTTACTCGTTCACAAAGATTTAAAAAAATTTTTATATTCTCTTTAAACTCTATTGCAATTTTGCGTCTAATTATTGTATAATTATGGCACATTTTCAAAAGGAGTATCGCTTTTTCATGAAAGAAGAACACAGAAAGTATGCCGAAGAGGTATACGACATAATCAATCATGCCGCGAAGAACATCGGCGCAAGATTGCCGGGTTCGGACGGCGAAAAAAAGTTTGCTGCCTATATGGGCGATAAGCTCAGAGAGATCGGCATCGAGCCCGTTCGCGAAGAGTTTGCGGTTTCCCCGCGTGCGTCCATCGGCGGAATCCCCTATGCAGGCTGGCTCGGTCTCGCGCTGAGCGCCCTTGTCTATATCGCAATGGGCATCCCCGCAGTCTGGTACGGCATGGCTCTCGCTTCGGCGGCATGCATCGTCTGGCTTGTCTGCAGCGTTTTCCTTTATAAGACATGGTTCGATATGTTCTTCAAGCAGGAAGTATCGCAGAACACCTATGGCGAGCTGCTCCCGGAGGACGGCAAGTATGACTACACCATCATCCTCTCCGGCCATACCGACACCAGCTGGAACTGGCGTCATTCCGAGCACGCTTCGAAGTTTGCTAAGACAAACCCCGCACTCGGCCTCGTTGCCACCTTCGTCAAGGTCGGCTTCGGCGCTCTCTGCTTCTTCTTCCTTGCAGGCACTTCGATTGCCGTCGCGACCCTCTACACCGGCTATTATTTCGGCGCAAGCTGGGCAGCGGAAGCTTTCGCTTCTCCCGCATTTGTGAACTTCATGTTCGCTATGCGCTTCCTGCCCCTCGTCACCGCTATCGGCTGCGCGTTCCTTGTCATGTGGGCTGATCCCGATCCGCGCAACGCATCCCGCGGCGCTATGGATAACGCCTCCGGCTGCGCTATCAGCTATGCTGTTACAAAGTATTTCAAAGAGAATCCCGACAAGATGCCCAAGAACTGCCGCATCATCGACTTCAACTGCGGCTCCGAGGAGGCGGGTCTGCGCGGCTCTATCGCGTTCACCCGCGCTCATAAGGGCGAGGTCATTCTTGAAAACGCATGGAACATAAATATCGACTCCGTCGCCGATAAGGACTATTTCGAGGTTGTTATCAAGGACGATTGGCAGTTCTGCCGCTTCGACAAGGATCTTGAGACAATGTTCAAGGATACTTTCTCGGAGCTCGGTATTCAGAGCAAGTCCAACGGCTGCATACATAACCCCGTCGGCGGCTGCGACAGCACCCCGATGACCAAGGCGGGCATGAAGTCCGTTACATTTGCGGCTCAGGATCCGACCCTGACCTATTATTATCACACCTGGCGCGATATGCCCGAGCGCTTCAGCGTTGACACTGTCGGCGACGGCTTCGATGTTGTCCTCGGCGTTATCGACAAGATCGACAAGTTCCAGCAGGCGAACGGCTTTACCGGTCCCCGCAGATAAAAGACTGTTTTGAGCGGCTGCCGCGACCCGTATTTGCGGTTTCGGGCGGCCGCTTGACTTATATTTAAGGAGGTAATAAAAATGAATCTTCAGTCAATCATTGACAAGAAGAAAGAAGCGGCCGAGTATATGGTGAGCGAGATAACCCACATATGCAAGGACTTCGAAAAACGCGATCCCGGCTCCAAGGGCGAGCAGCAGGCATGTGAGTATATGGCGGACGTACTGAAAAACGAGTGCGGATGCGAGAGAGCCGACGTCGAGTCGTTCAAAGAGAACCCCGGTTCGTTCTTCGGCTGGATATATTTCACGATTACCTTCGTTCTCGCGGCGGTAGCTATTTCGTTCTTCTATCCGCTCGTCTCGATAATTCTTATCGTCGTCGGCCTGCTTATAGTCTTTATGCAGTTCGGACTCTATAAGAAATTCATCGATCGCTTCTTCCCCGAAAAGACCGGACATAATGTCACCGCAGTCAAGAGCTGCAAGGGCGAAGTCAAGCGCCGCATATTCTTCAACGGCCATCCGGATGCCGCATGGGAGTGGCCTGTCAACTATAAGCTCGGTGGTGTCGGCTTTGAGGGTCACGCGGTTATCTGCGGCATCGTCGCTGTCTATTATCTTGTCATTTCCATAATGCTCGTAGCAAAGAACGGACTTGAGTATGTCTCGTTTGACGCAGACGAGACCCTCGGACTTCTCCGCCTCATTGGTCTCGTGTTCGTCCCGTTCCTTATCGGCCTTTATTGGATGTGGAACGAGAACCGCGTTGTTGACGGCGCGAACGACAACCTTTCCGGCTGCTATATGGGCATAGCCATCCTCAAGGCTCTCAAGGAAGAGGGCATCGAGTTTGAGAACACCGAAGTCGGCGTTATCCTCACCGGCTCCGAGGAAGCTGGTCTGCGCGGCGCAAAGGCGTGGTGCGCGGCTCATAAGGGCGAGTTCGACGATGTCCCGACTTTCATCTTCTCTTATGATACGATTCACGATCCCAAGTATCTTATGACCAACTACCGCGACCTCAACGGCACGGTCAAGGCGGATAAAGATGTCTCCGACCTGTTCATGGAGGCTGCTAAAGAGCTTGATATCTCCTGCAAGAAGGGCTGGGTTCCGCCTCTCGGCGGCGCTACCGACTCCGCAGCGTTCGCGCAGGCGGGCTTCAGAGCGACCGGCGTCACCGGACTCAACCATAAGCTTGAGGACTACTATCACACCAGAAGAGACACATATGACAACATGAACGAGCAGGGTCTCGCCGATTGCTTCGCAATCAGCGTCAAGGCTCTCGAGATGTTCGATAACGGCGCAAAGCAGTAAAAAACAGCATAGCATAAATGAACCCCGAACTGTGAAAACAGCTCGGGGTTTTGTGTTTGCCGAAGAGGGCACATTTGGTTGAGCAAAACGGTTGATATTGAAAATAAGAAATATAACCTGTTATTTATCCTTAAAACCTGTCAATTATACTAAGCCTATTGATTTTTTTCGCGCAATTTGCTATCGTATTGCCGAAGGCGAAATTGCGGCAGCCTCGGCGTTTGAAAATTGATACGCCGGAAATATGACAGATATATATCGAACGGATAGGCTGTTCGGGATATATAGAAAATTTGAAGGTGGGGGTGGTTTATGCGGCATATTTGTTTGTAAATGCAGCTTCGTCGAAACTGCACTTTACAAAAAAGGAGAACAGTGCGGGCAGGCACTGTTCCCCGGTCGTTCGTCGAAGAGCTTGCGTCTATACGCTCGTTCGGCTCTCTGCGAACTTATGTCCCTTGAAGTGAGCGTAAATATGACAAGGAGACAGTGGTATTTTACCACAAAACAATGAGAATGAAAAGTAAAAGCAGTAAAATTTTCAGCGGGCTTTTGGCGCTTGTTCTGGCTTTGACAATGATGGTTGGAGTTATGCCGATGAACTTGACGGCCTCCGCCGCTGATGCTTCTCACACAGTTGATGCTGCAACTGCAACAGAAAGAACAATGCAGTTGGCTAATGCACTTGTGGACAAATATTTTACAACGACACAATCCTCTTGCGGGAATAGTCATTGTAGTCAATGCAAAAACACAAATATTATTAAAACGGATTGGCTGAAAAATACGATGGGGTTAGTTCCGGATTCGATAGATTTAACCCCCGGGCATTTTCAGTCATATTCGGGCGAAGTATATCCTACAGCTTATTCTTGCGCAGGCTTTGCGAACTATTGCCTTTGGTATATTTATGCGCAGAACTCATCTGACAATGTAAGAAAATATAAAATATACAGTGGTACATTTACCAAGAGCGAAATGGACAGTTCTGGCGTGAGAACAGGCGATGTTATACGAGTGGGAAGAACTGTTGGTGACAATCAGAATTATCACAGCTTTATTTACATATCTCATAATAACTCTGGCGTAACTGTTCTAGATAGTAATTTTGGCAATTCGAACCATAACTTGGTTAGGAAGCACGTTATTGAATGGAGTTGGAGAAGCGGACAAACAATGGCCATAACGAGGGGCAAGAACTGGACTGGCGGCGGTTCTACACCTTCCCACAGCCATTCCTACACTTCCACTGTTACCGCACCCACCTGTACATCTCAGGGTTACACTACACATACCTGCTCATGCGGCGACAGCTATACCGACAGCTATGTGCCTGCTCTCGGCCACAGCGACGGAGCATGGGTCACTACGGTTGAGCCCACCTGCCTCGGCGAAGGAACCGAAAAGGTTTACTGCACCCGCTGCAATGCGGAACTTAACAGCCGTCAGATAGCCCCTCTCGGACACGACTATGCAAGCGAGGTCGTAACTGAGGCTACCTGTAAGGGCAAGGGTCAGATGAAGTATGTCTGCAAGAGATGTGAGTTTACCTATTACGATGTTATCCCCGCGAAGGGTCATAACCACGAAGAGGCGATTTGGGTAACGACAGTCGCTCCTACCTGCACCGCGAGCGGAGAGCAGTCGGCATATTGCCCGGACTGCAACGAGCTTATAGAGACTCGCGCGGTTGAGGCTCTCGGCCATGATGACGGCAAATGGGTTATTACTTCACAGCCCGGCTGCGAAAGCAAGGGCGAGGAAACTTGCTATTGCACTCGCTGCGGCAAGGTTATCGACAGCCGCCAGATAGACGCTCTCGGTCACGATGACGGAACTTGGTTAGTTGTCACAAAGCCCACGTGCCGTGAAGACGGACAGGAGGTTCTCTTCTGCACTCGCTGCGGTAAAGCTATTGATAAACGTACTGTTAACGCACTCGGTCATGACGAAGGAGTCTGGAAGATCGATTTTGAGCCTACCGCAAACCATGACGGTCAGATGAGCCGTTACTGCACCCGCTGCGACGAGGTGCTTGAGACAAAGTCGTTCAAGATGCATACGCATAGAGAGGGCTACAGAGAGACCGTTACCGAAGCCACCTGCACTACCGACGGAATAGGCGGTATCTTCTGTGCGGATTGCGGCGCGAAGTATGACACATATGTTATCTCGGCGCTCGGACATGACTATAATGATTGGTATATGAACAATAACGGCACTCATTCGCGCACCTGCTCAAGATGCCACAATTTCGAGAGCGAGAACTGCGATTTTGAGGTTACGGTGAAGGAAGCTACCTGTACCGAGGCCGGTTATACCACTCATGTCTGTAAGATATGCGGATATACATATGTTGACGGCAATGTTGATGCACTCGGACACGCATGGGGTGAGTGGGTTGACGACGGAAACGGCGAAACTCATACAAGAACCTGCTCCGGCTGCGGAATAACCGAAACAGAAGAGCATCACTGGGGAGAGTGGAAACTCAACAAAGATGCAACTCTGTTCAAGAACGGCACAAAGACCCGCGTATGTCCTGATTGCGGCGCGACTGAAACGATCGGCTCGATTCACACGGCATGGTTAGTCAGAATACCCTATACGATTGTCCTGTGGATAGGAAATATTCTCAAGAAAGTCCTTTATATACTTTCGTTCCAGTGGTTTCTCCCCAATCACGGTATTCCGCCTATTCATTGACGGATTGTTCTGAAAACAAGTAAACAGCTCTAAAGCAAACCGCCGGGCGACAGTCCGGCGGTTTGTTATTTATACTCTTGTGTTTTATCCCAAATCCGGCTCGGCGGTTATCTCGACCTCCGCCTTCTCGCAGCCCTCAAGCTCGAGTACGATTATCTCGTTCTCGTCCTTGAGCAGAACTCCGGGAATGTACAGCGCGCGCTGGGGGCCTATCTCCCAGTAACGGCCGATGTTGAAGCCGTTTATGTACACGCAGCCCTTCTTGAACCCGTCAAGGTGAACGAAGCAGTCATTTTGGCTCTGCGCCTTGAAGTGTCCGCGCATGAAGAGGGGATACTTGCCGCCCTCGAGCGAAAAGTCTATCTTCTCGGGGTTGTCGAGCGGAAGTGTGACAACATCGTAGCCCATGAGGTTCTGATTGCCGTAGCGGATGGCATCAATGCCCTTGCGGTCGTAGAGGTGCTCGCCGTAGTTCACTCGTCCCATCGCGTCAACCAATACGCCTATCGTGCAGCCGTCCGTGCAGCCGTCGAATTTGAATGTATCGTAGCCCTTGACTTTGTTCTCGTCGCGGCGGTCAATAGTCGCCTTGTGCTCGCCGTCTATATAGACATACGCAGTGTCGTGGACATTCGCAACGCGCAGCTCGCGTGGGTCATATATCTGTTCAAGCTTCGTCTCATAGTAAATCATGCCGCTGTTCTGGCCGAAATATTCCATGCTCTCGGGCAGGGGAACGCGGTGGCGCTCGCCGAGATTGTCGAAGTTGCTCATAAGCGAGGTGCTCTCGTCAAGCTCTACTTTGCCTATCGTCTGGAGCTCCGGCGATGCGGGAAGCTCGGTCTCGGGCAGGTTCTGAGCCTTGAGCAGAAGCTCTCTGACTGCATAATATGCGGGCGTGTAGTCGCCCCATTCGGTCAGCAGTGCGCAGTAGTCATAGCTCGTGACCGTCGGCTGATATTCTTCATAGCAGTTCGCTCCGGCAGTGAAGCCGAAGTTCGTGCCACCGTGGAACATGTAGAAATTGAAGCTCGCGTCAATGTCAAGAAAATCTTTAATCTCGCCTGCAACGCTGTCTGAGCCGCGAGTGTGATGTTCCTCGCCCCAGTGGTCGAACCAGCCGCACCAGAACTCGGTGCACATCTTCGGGGTGTTCTCGTGGAATCTGTCCATGGCGTTGAATATCTCGGACGCGCGCGAACCGAAGTTCAGCGTCTTGAACACATCGGGAAGCGTGCCGCCGGAGAGCATGCTGTTGTCGTCGCCGTCGGAGGTGAAGAGCATAACCTTTGTGCCGCAGTCGAGCATCAGCTTTTCAATATATCTGAGATATTCCTTGTCGTTGCCGTAGCTGCCGTATTCGTTCTCGATCTGCATCGCGATTATGTTGCCGCCCTCGCTCTGCTGAAGATCGCCGATCTCCTCAAACAGCCTGTGATAGAAGTCAGAAACATGCTGCAAATATTCGGGATAGGCGCAGCGCAGACGCATGTTTCTGTCCTTGAGCAGCCATGCGGGCAGTCCGCCAAAGTCCCATTCGGCGCAGATATATGGACCCGGTCTGACTATAGCATAGAGCCCGACCTCCTGCGCCGTCTTGATAAAACGCCTGATATCGAACCTGCCGGTGAAGTCAAATTCGCCCTTCCTCGGCTCGTGCATATTCCAGCAGACATAGGTCTCGACCGTGTTGAAACCCGCCGCCTTGAGCTTTCTGAGCCTGTCCTCCCAGTATTCGGGCATGATGCGGAAATAGTGCATAGAGCCGGAATATATGCGGAAGCTCTTGCCGTCCATTTTGAACTCGCCGTCTTTTATAGTGAGCATTTATTCTGTTCCCCCTTGGGCTTTTTAGTTGATTATACAATACCGCCGATGTGCAGTCAATAAAAATACCGGCAGATTTTACTCTGCCGGTAAATTGTTTTTTTGAAGCTTTTCTTATGCCTTGTTGACCGATCCGAACAGCTCCATCTTCTCCTTGACGGTAGCCTTGATAGCCTCGAAGCCGGGTGCGAGAAGCTTTCTGGGGTCGAAGCCCTTGCCCTCGAGATCCTTGCCTGCCTCGATGTACTTTCTGGTAGCGTCAGCGAAAGCGAGCTGGCACTCGGTGTTGACGTTGATCTTGGAAACGCCGAGGGAGATAGCTTCCTTTATCATGTCTGCGGGGATGCCTGTGCCGCCGTGGAGAACGAGGGGCATCTCGCCGGTGAGCTCCTGGATGTTGGCGAGAACATCAAATCTCAAGCCCTTCCAGTTTGCGGGATACTTGCCGTGAATGTTGCCGATGCCCGCTGCGAGCATATCGACGCCGAGATCAGCGATCATCTTGCATTCGTTGGGGTCAGCAACTTCGCCGCCGCCGATAACGCCGTCCTCTTCGCCGCCGATGGCGCCGACTTCAGCCTCAACGGAAATGCCCTTCGAGTGAGCGAGAGCGATTATCTCCTTGGTCTTCTCGATGTTTTCTTCAATGCCGTAGTGAGAGCCGTCGAACATGACGGAGGAGAAGCCCGCCTCGATGCACTTGAGCGCGCCCTCATAGGAGCCGTGATCAAGGTGAAGCGCAACGGGAACGGTAATTCCGAGCTCGTCGACCATAGCGTCAACCATGGCGGTGACGGTCTTGAAACCGCACATATATTTGCCCGCGCCTTCGGACACGCCGAGGATAACGGGGGAGTTGAGCTCCTGAGCGGTGAGAAGGATTGCCTTTGTCCACTCAAGGTTGTTGATATTGAAGTGACCGACCGCGTACTTGCCGGCCTTTGCATCTTTGAGCATTTTTGCTGCGGAAACTAACATAGTAAAACCTCCTAAGTTTTATGGCTTTATTATACACCATGAGTTTCAAAAAATCAATATTATCGATCCTCTCGGAAGTAAGAAAGTCCGAGGCTTGCGGGCGGCAGATTCTCACGCTTGCGGCGCATGCTGACCGCGACAAGGACGATTATCGTAACAACATAGGGAGTCATCATGAACAGTTCCTGCGCGCCGAAGCTGAGGTTCGGGATGTAGTTGTGAACGACCATGAGACCGCCGAAGAGGAACGAGCCGAGGATGCCGAGATCGGGCTTCCAGACGGCGAAGATAACGAGCGCGATTGCAAGCCAGCCGCGGTCGCCGAAGCCGTTGTTCGACCAGACGCCGTTCGCGTAGTCCATGACGTAGTAGAGACCGCCGAGACCCGCTATAACGCTGCCGACGATTGTCGAGACATATTTGTATCTGCCGACGTTGATGCCCGCCGCGTCACTTGTTGCGGGATTCTCGCCGACCGCGCGCAGCTGAAGTCCTGTGCGCGTGTGCTTGAAGAAATAGGCGGTGATGAGCGCGATGATTATCGCGGCGTAAGCGAGGAAGCTATAGGAGAAGAATATATCTCCGACCTTTCCGAGCTTTGCGGCGAACGGGAGCGTTGTCTTGAAGCAGTTGCTCGTTGCGCTCAGCGCTATCGAGGGAATGTCGCTGCCGGTTATCTTTATCAGCGAGCCGCCGAAGAAGTTGCCGAAGCCGACGCCGAAAGTTGTCATCGCAAGACCAGTGACGTTCTGGTTTGCACGCAGAGTGACGGTCAGGAAGCAGTAGAGCAGACCCATGAGCGCCGAGCCCAAAATGCTCGAGAGCA
>ULTQ01041980.1_pt1 | contig 20822 bp, 16 predicted proteins | sample 1957731 | NCBI WGS metagenome assembly ULTQ01 (sample SAMEA4835738, study PRJEB28245) | human gut metagenome | biome: gut microbiome; material: fecal sample | place: Denmark | collected 2008 | reverse complement strand
CATTGACGGGCCGCGTGACGCATCAATAAACAGAGTTTATAGAAATTCAGGGAGACCTGCTTATGACAGCATAATTGCCGGCATTAATTTATTGAAGGCTAACAATCTTCCTGTAAATATCCTTAGCGTAATTAACACATCGTCAGACCCTCATGAGGTTTATGCGCATCTTCAAGATATAGGTGTTGAATTCGCAGACTTCTTATTCCCTGATGTAACCTATGATCATGGAGGCTCACCAAAGACTGGAGAATGGCTGTGCCAATTATTCGACCTGTGGTATGACGATGAAAGCGACCGTAAACCAATTATCCGCTATTTAGATTCGGTCGTCGGACTGTTTCTGGGTGTCGAACGTGGCTATGAAGTGCTGGGACGTAAGACCAACCGTACCATAAGCATCAAGCCGAATGGAAATCTGGAACTTGTAGACAATCTGAAAGTATGTGGCAATGGCTTTACTCATACGGGAATGAATATTGTTGAAAATTCATTTGACGATATTGCCAATAATGCCGTCATGAGAAAATACTATTATTCCCATTCATCAAAGGTGCTATGCAAAGAATGTCTTGATTGTGACATTTGTGATATATGCGGTGGAGGAAACCTTGCCCACCGCTACTCAAAGCATAACGGCTTCAATAATCCTTCGGTTTATTGCAAGGACATTAGGATGCTTTGCACTCATATCCAGCATAGGTTGTCTGTCGACTTGCCAACAGTTTTCAACTCAAAAAATATAAAAGTATTATCATGAGAAGTATTATTCCTATTTTTGTTCTCGCCATTTATTCGATAGCAATACATGGTCAGAACGTCAGCACGTCTGACTCAACAACTCTTAAAGAAGTCGTGGTATCCGCCAAGCACCATGTACGGCAGGATATCAGCGGCGACATATATACACCCAGTATGAGAATTAAGGAGAATGCTTCTGATGGTTTGCAGCTGCTTTCCATGCTGAACTATCCTGGACTTGGTGTTGATTTGGTTCAGAAAAGTATTTCTTATACAAGTAGCGGTGATGTCCAGATAAGAATCAACCATGTTGTTTCTTCAGTTGAGGATTTGCTCTCACAGCAGCCCTCAAATATCAAGAATGTGAGGTTCGTCACCATGCCGGGACAGAAATACGGCAAGGACATCAGCCTTGTTATAGATGTCGCTACCAAGCGCGCTGACAGAGGGTATGAAGCAGGCCTTTCTACAATGGATGCAGTAAATGCCAATTATCATGACGAAAGCCTTTGGGCGCATAAGACAAACAAGAACAGCGAGTTGGGCGTCAGATACAACTTCAAGGCAAACAGTAACAGCAAAGTCTATACTGATACAAGACACAGATATACAGGATCTGTGACAAATACATTAGATATCAGCAGAAACGGCAAATACAGCAACAGTGAGTTTACATCGCATGATGTGGAACTGGGTTACAATTATGCGCCTGAAAGCGAGAATCTTGTCTTTGATGTCAAGGCAGGCATGAACTTCTCGGGATTTCCTCAGAGGAGACTGACGGAGAATATATCCTATGATAATACCCATACTATTTCTGAAACATATAATAAAAGCAGAAGCTTAACGCCTTTCATCAAAATCTACTTGAATCGTTCTTTGGACTCATTGAGTACAATCTCAGCCTACCTTACGGGCGCGTATTTGAGAAACAGATATACGAGGGGATATACCGTGGAGTCCTTAGACAATGTTTATCGGGTAAGGGGTGCCAAATACAGCATGCATGGGGAGATTGCCTATGGAAGAGATCTGGCACGGAACAGTAATCTTACGGCCGGTTTTCAGTATGACGCATCCAGTACTAAAAATGAGTATCAGAGGACCAACGCTATGGATTACACTATGCATGAAGACCAGCAGCTGTGGTTTGTGGAATATGCGTTGCGCCTTAGCCAATTCCAGTTTCAGGCAAGTGCGGGATTGAGCAGAAGCCACAACAGCATGAGTCAGTCCTCATATACCTATGTGACTTTCAAGCCGGAATTGAGCCTACTGTACAAGTTCACCGACTGGCTCTCAGCCTCTTATAAATTCGAGAGGTCACCGGAACTTCCAAGCCTGGCTGATATGACGGATTTCAAAAGGCAGGATGACCTGTGGGAAACAACTGCAGGCAATCCACTATTGAAGCCTTATGGCCTGAATTCTAATGAGATGAAGATAAGTGCCGACTTAGGAGACACCTATTTATCTCTCAGAGGTAATTTCGATATTACGAACAATAGCATATTCCTGCTGCCTCCCACATGGGACGCCGCAAGTCAATATTACCTCATAACGAAAGAGAATGGTGGCCGATACCGTCATCTGCAAGTCAGTCTATATGGTGAGCAGTATCTGTTTAGCAGGAAACTGTTCATCTATGCGATGCCATATATGATACACGATATCTCCAAAACAGACGTCTATTCCCTCAGTAATACAATGTTCTCCGTCAAGGCTGGCCTCAGTGTTTACCTCAAACGGCTGACATTCGATTTCGATTATGATTCACCGTCAGAAACGCTTACAGGCGAAACGGTGTTCAGGAACCTTGGTACAACAAACTTATGCGCAACATACAGAATGAAGAGCCTGTCCTTGAAACTTGGCATAAGGAACGCCTTTAATCACAAAGGATCAGGAAATGTAGAGGAGAGACTTTCAGCCAATGCTTATAAGAGGACAGAGATCCGCAATCACGCGTTCGGTAACATGGTGTACTTCAGTTTGACATGGAACTTCCTTCGCTCCTCGAAAAAGAGAAACACTCAAAAGAATGTTATAACATCAGACCCGAGCCTTGATGACGGTATTGTAAAGTAATGTTTTATATGCAAAAATTAAAGAAAGGGTATGAGTGAGACTAACAATATAGAGCTTCGTAGCGAGAAAGTACGCCAAATTATTGGCAAAGTGCCTCCCGTGTTAGCTCGCACGGGTACATTCATAATCACAATCCTTGTGATAGCACTTGCTGTGGCTTTCTACACCATCCGCTATCCGATAACGATAGAGGTTGAGGGCAGAGTTATGCCTCACGACACCCTTCAAATCGCTGTCTCTTACAAGTATCTCTATCTTTTCACAGAGCCGAGGCAGGTCATCGTGACTTATGAAGGAGAAGATAGAAATGCCCAGTCTCATGTATATACTATCACATCATTTAGCCGCAGGTTGTTGAGCATAGGGCCTGACAACTACTTTATCGCCAAGGCAAGTGTTGCAGCAGACAAAGGTCATATTCAGATTGGGCAAAAGACAGAAGGACAGATGATCGTCAGTGACAAAACCCTATGGCAGCAGGTATTCCGATAGTTTGCAGACACCGAACACGATTTTGCGAACACGAATGAATTATGACATTTAACAGATAGGAAAATGATGATTAAAGAGCATAGTGAGAGCTAATAAATCTGGGATGGAGTTCATTTTTAGACCTTGATTTTTGAAGCTATTTCTATAATCTATTGTTAGATAAAAGTTTACGCGTAAATGCAATAGTGGAATAAATAGACCTATGTTTGTTGGAGCATCTTAGAATTTATCCTAACTTTGCAGCAGAATTTAAAACAATTACTTATAGCTATGGAAATAAAAATATGGTAGTTACTCTCAAGTAATGCATAATGGTGGCCACATTATTAACAGACCACACAGACCAAAAAGTTATTTGGAATCCGGAAAGCCACAAAAGAGTGTAGCGGTAATATAAAACATATATATTCTAAATTTTATAAAAGATGAAAAGCATTTTTTACTTATGCGCATTTATCATTGCGATGACTCTGTTCTCGTGCTCCGATGGCACAGAGCAATCCATAAGTGATGCTTCACTTCCTTCAAAGGAACAAGCACCCTTGAATCACTTGACAAGAGCATCAGACTCTTCTGATAGTCTCTGCCTACTTGAATTCGACGATTCAATGAGATCTCTCTTGAATTTCCGGACTAAAGTTGTTCGTCATACTAGGAAAGTTGGACAGTCTCCAGCAGATTATGACGCCAACTTTAGTAGCAACATGTTTGCTATACGTGAGCTTCCTGTTACTATAGAGGTGATGGAAGCCGGGAAAAACAAGAGTCAGAGATATCTGTGGTGCAATCGGGCTGGATCTGAGGTAAAACTTACTGATAATAAAAATGCTTTTGATATAAGCCAGCAGTTTTATCTCAAGATTCTGCCTGCTTCATCTGGTATTCCATATCTGTTGTATTCGGAATCGTCAAAGACTCCGTTAACGGTAGGACATTATAGGAAGACTCCCAACGTTAATATTCTGATGTCAAACAGCAATGATGATATCTCTAATCCTTTTGTTGGCTGGGATCTTAAACCGACAAGTGCCGCCGGGTATTTTGCTATAGAAAACGAAATGCTCCTTGGACAAAAGGATCCTAAGAATATGTGGTCTGTGTTCAACTATTATTTGGAAGTAAACGATAATAACGAGTTACGTTTTGCCGAATATACAGGAAAGAATCAGCAAAAGTTCTTTATAAAACCTATTGCTCGATTTACGGTCGGCAATGTATCCTATAATTTTGAAGCCGCAAAAGTTACCGATGCGACTCCGTATGAAGTGAAATTCAATAGAGTATTTCAAGGTAAACCAAGAAGTGAAATTGTAGAGGATGTTAACGGTCGCGTAACCGAGAAAAGTTGGTTCCAGCAAAACAGGAGTAATATAAAATTTGACTTGAATACTGACACTCTACTCAAAATGCCAACGGTTCTGGCAAGGAAAGCTCTTCTATTGGATGGAGAACTCCCAAAAATAAGATATAACATTTCTAGCTATCAGAATGTCTATTCAGATAGGAAATATACGGTAAAAGGATTTGCGCCCCAAACAAATAAGTGCCTCATTTTAATCACTATGAAGCTTACATCTTATAATGTAGAGGTTCCTTATACGGTATACGCACAATATAATGGACGTGAAATAAAGTTTACCGGGACATGGAAGGGTTATGTAATACCCAATCCGGATTATGTCGATCCAATTATAACTACGAGGTTTTTTAATATGACGACGGGTGAAGAGATATTTGACTCGGAAGCTGCAAAATCTTTTAAAATTAAGAGGTGATGAGAATACGTATTTTTCAGTTGCTATCTATATTAGTGGTAATCTTTTCGTCTTGCTCAGAATTGGATGAAAAGAATGGATATATCGCTGGAACCCCAGAATTGCACGACACTATATATCAGGCAAGAAATCCTAATCTTCCATGTGTAAAAACACGTAGAATCGATTATGGTAAACTTATGTTTACCCGTGCTTCCGCCAATGAAGATAAGAACGGGAATTTGGGGGAGTTGCTTGGATATTCCTATAAGATTGGTAATACTATTTTAGGTGATCCTAAAAATGTCGGTTACCAAGTAATAGACGTTACTAAAGTGACTGATTATGAACCGTCACTTATATCAAAAAACCACATAGGCCAATCTTCTATTAACAGTTTTTCTTACGCCAGCTATGATGATTTCCTACAAAAGTCACAGTTGACCAAGAAATCAAAATCTGGATTCAGTATCAATGTGTTTAACATATTTAAGATTGGTCGCAAGCATAAAAACACGCAAGTATTTGCTGCCTACATTAGCGACTCTACACGTTCTGTGTATGGAGAAGCAAATGTCTCCTTTTACAACTCTGAGTTTAAGCTAAATTCATCAGAAGGCTCATTGCATACATTTGCCTTGTCTTGCCTGGCAAAATCCTTTATAAGGAACCTTTATGGTTCACCGGCAGGTGATATCCTTGATAACTATGGGGATTTTATCTTGACTGATTATCTGACAGGAGGGAAAATGACGGCATTATTTGCAGGTATGACCAGGTCGACCGTTGCTGTTAAAGAACGGTTGCAGGCTATGGACCAAGAGATCAATGCCTCTATAGATTATAAAACTGATAAGGGCACTATCAACTTCAAGCTTGACAGTTTGAATATAGGGAAAAATAACGGTAGCATTTCGGGAAGGAAGAGTTTTCTTGAAAAAAGTTATGCATGTGTCAATACATATGGTGGTAAGCATGGTATAAACATGGTTGATAACCCCTTCGATTTACATACGTCTTCGATTAATTTGACACCATGGACTCAATCTTTGGATGATGAAAATACACACTCTATCGTTTCTATTGGTGACGGAGGACTCATTCATATAAGTGATGTAGTACTGGAAGACAATTATAAGAAACGCCTAAAGTACACTTCGGCTGGATATCTGGTTGGTTATAGTAGATTCCTCCCAACTTTTATCGAGATCTCTCGGTATTATATAAAACATTCAGAGAAGTATGACAAGGATTTGTATGGTATAGCTGCAATATTGAACACACGGCAAGGGGACAAAATAATCCTTACAGACCCATCGGACAAGGATCTTACAGAAGATGAATTGATAAAAAATGATGATAACAATGTATTCTTTGCTAAGGCCTCACAGATTGCTGAAAAAATGAAGAAAGTTTTCAGTATAGAGATTAAGTCAAATGTTTATGGACATTTTAATCCACATATTCTCGATCCTCTTTGTGAAGTGGTAACCGTAGACTTTTCTGATATGCATTGGATTGAGAACAAAAATATGAGATTGAAGTACATATACAATAAAGAGCACAAAATTGCGTTCTCTGTATATGACGATGAATTAGAAGGCGACTATGTGTTAGACGAGTATGGTATAAGGGATTGGTATGACGAAAATTGCACATATAAAAGTATAGCTCTCGGCACTATAACCAGAACATTCAAAATTATCGGATTATGAAAACCAAAAATATATTACTTGTAGCATTGGCTGTATTAACTGTCTCCTCGTGCAAAGATAGTGAGGAGGAAGAGCCGATGAATCCTGTGACGGAGCAGATCCTTGCCACGGGGCTCAATGTTGGGGCTGATGGTGTAGACACAACTGTTGTCTTCCCGAAATCAGATGCGTATGGGGTTGACATCAACTTCGCTTCCGGTAGCGGTAAATGGATGTCGGCGAAAGAATGTACGGATGCTGTTTCGGGAGCACAGGGTATCCGCATTCAGTGTGCACCATCCGATACTTCTCTCTTTGCCAGAGAGGCTACGGTAAACATCTCCTCACCGCGAGGCAACTATGTAGTGAAGGTGAATCAGAAGCCCTATAAGTTGGCATATTTCACGGATAGTATTATCTATGTCAAAAATACGGGAGGTAGCGTTGTTCTCCGCGTTAAGGCCAATTCTCCATTTAAAATAAAAAAAATACCCCAGATAACAGGTTCTGGAGAGAATACAAAATTTGTGGATACAAGTTGGTTGGAAGAAATTTATAAGAAGGTGAACTGCAATGAAGGCCAGACGTTGGAATTTCCCTTCGGAGTCCAGTTGAACACCGGCCTGGGTAGAAGTGCATCCTATGGAATCTCAGTCGAGAGCATTCTTCCTAATGATAATGCTCGTGGCATTAAGGTTAGAGATATCATTGAGGTTAGACAGGAGCCACGCACGCTGAATGCATCGGAAACGATTAAATTTGGGATGTTCTCAGAGCCGCTTAGCGTGTTATTGGGGCAAGACAAAGAGAATCTCTCAAGGCTGAGAAAACTTACAATGACAGGATACCCGACCCCTTATGACATTGAATATGCTGCTAAAATAGGTAAGTTGTCACTTGACACGCTGGATATGTCGGGTTTGAATGCCACGTTCTATTCTGACGAGTTCGATATCGAAGAAAGAGAGTTCTTCGGTTCCCATCTGTCGAGGATCCTGCTTCCCCAAGGCATCGGGGCAATTCGTAATGAGGCTTTTGCTAACTGTAAGAACCTCAAGACTGTTGTTCTGCCTTCCAGTGTTGAGCACATCGGTGTCGAGGCATTTGCCAGCTCTCCAAAGATCGAAGAAATCGTGATTCCGGCAGATTCCAAGCTCAGTAGTATCTACGATGAGGCCTTTAACACGGGTGGTACCCTGACGACCCTCTTTATTCCGAAGGCTGCTAATCTATCAGCCAAAGCGCTCAAAGGGCTCCGGGTGAAGAACCTGCATGTCGCCTTAACGACGCCGCCGACATTGGATTCGGATACCGAAGTCGATCGTAGCAAGAGTACTCTGTATGTTCCGAAAGGGTGTAAGGACAAGTATGCGTCAGCAACCTATTGGAAGGACTTCGGAAAGATTGTGGAGGAATAGACAATGCTTCGAACTCTTGCTTCGAAAGCTGAAAGTCGCAAAAAACGTTCTTGAGCGACAAAAATTCTTTGGGCTAACAGCTGATTAAGTCGCAAGGAAGTCGCAAACGACAAGATAAGAAAAAAGCCAAAGTGCTGATTATTAACACTTTGGCTTTTTAACGTGTACCCAGACTCGTGGAACAGTACTTGCTGGCCCACTCCAACACCTTCGGCAACAGCAAGTCGACTCGCTTACAGTTCCACTATGCCCTGTCCGTCAAGGGACGGGAGAAAAGCAAGGAGCAGCTTGTAGAAATAGCCCGTCAGCTCATGAAGGAGTTCGGTGCCGAACACAATCCCTATTTCATCTACTTCCACCGTGACACGGAGAACAATCACGTGCATATCCTCGGTACGAGGGTCAAGCCCAACGGTACGCTGCTCTCCGACCATCAAGATTTCCGGCGACTGAACGAGTGCCTCAATAGGGTAGGGCAGAAAGATCAGTTCCAGGACATGAACGAACTGCTGGCTTACAGTTTTCAGACCGAGGGTCAGCTCATGAACATCATCCGCGAGTTCGGATTCACGACCGGTGAGAATAAGGAAGAGCCCGACAAAGTAATATTCTATCACGGTGGTGCGGAGGCCTTTAAGGCTAACCTTGCCGACCTGACAGCACGTAATGCCGTCAGCAAGGATGACTGGAAGAAGATGGAGCGTCGAGAAGATGCAGCCCGGCAGTTGAAAGTCGTCTTCTTCAAGTACCGTGAGCAGAGCCTGAAATTATCCGGGACAAAGGACGAGTCTCAGAAGAAAGCTGGACGAGCGAAGAACAGAAAGGACCTGACGAAGCCGGACCGCCAACTGAAGAGTGACATCGCCCGGCTGACGGATGCTTCGGGCAAGCGACTCGGAAAGACGGAACAGCAACAGTTGTTGTGGTTTCTGCAGCAGTTGCGGAGCAAGTTCGGTGTCAGTATCATCTTTCAGAAAGACCGTAACGGAGTTGTCCGTGGTTACGGTATCGTCGAACATAGTCGGAAGATGGCACTTAATGGCAGTGAGGTGATGAAGCTCGCCGACATGATTAACTTCAAGGAACAGATCGTATGATACTTCATGTGCAGCGTCGTCGTTGGTTAAAGCTTGATGGTACGACTTTCATCGTAGATCTGACTGACAGGTATGAGCTCGCTCATTCCGGTACGCGATATTCTAAGGATTTCGCGCTTTTTTTAAGGAAGACGCTTGGATAATGAGACCATAACAGCCCGAGCATTAGGATGGACCTATGGCATCAACGGCGATACTCTTGAGAAAAACTACAAGAACGTTCTGAGCGACTACAGGAACTGGGATCAGAAGAACCATGCTGAGAAATGGGTACTTAAAGCGGAGAACCTGGGACCTCGTCTTGGTATTGACGAAACCTGTATCGGTAACGATGTCTACACTATCCTTCATAACAAGGCAGCTCATGGTAAGAAGGGTGCTGTCATTGCGATGGTCAAAGGCACCAAGCCAGAGGACGTAGCCAGGATTATCAACCAGATACCGCTGGAGAAAAGAGCGAAGGTAACTGGCATTACTATGGACTTGTCGGATAGCATGCGCTCTATAGCCGGCTTGTGTTTTCCCAAAGTCAGTGTTACACGCATACACGCGATTGTTTCCATGTGATAAAGAACTGTGGCGGTGCCATAGATGAGATACGCTTGCGCTTGAAGCGAGAGGCTGTTAAGAAGCTGAGGAAGCTGTTGACAGAGTTCAAGCAGAAGCTTGTGAGACTTGATAGGCAGCGTAAGGCATACAAGGCCAGAATGAAGCGAAAGCACGGAAAGAAGTGGCACAAGAGCAACCGTGGACGTAAGCCTATGCGTAGGAACAGTCGCTTCACACCACCAAGACTTGCTAATGGTGAGACTCTCGTAGAAGCATTGACTAAATGTTGTAAGCAGCTTCTGAAGAGCCGGGAGAAATGGACTCAATATCAGGAAGCAAGAGCTAAGATTCTATTTGAACTCTATCCTAAACTCGAAGAAGCATACAACCTTATCAACAAGCTCCGCTCTATCTTCAGAAGCACTACTCTTACAAAGCAAACTGCCAAGGTTAAGTTCGAGGAATGGTACAAGGAAGTTAACGCATGTACTATCAGAGAGGTCAAGGCTGTCCGTGACACGGTAAAGTTCTACGAAGATGAGATACTCAACTATTTTATCGACAGGGATACGAATGCTTCAGCAGAGTCTCTGAACTCTAAAATCAAGTGCTTCAGATCAGATCTCAAGGGAGTAAATGATGTTCCATTCTTCATGTATAGGGTTGTGACTGTACTAGGATAAGGCTGTCATCAACCCACAGGAAATATCAGATGCCCCGAGAAATCGGTAAAGCAAAGGCTTTTTCTTTTCAAGAGTAAACTGGGCTTAAATAAGGGTGAATTGTCAACGAGAGAGTTCATTGAAGGGTATTAATTTAGCACTCAAAATTATTTTTAGACCAAGAAATAGGGAGGGGCGAAATGCAATCCCATGACAATCAATAAGTTATAACAACACATCTAAAAATACGAATTAGACCGATTGGATTTGGAACGCATGAAATTTCATCATAACTTTACAAACGAAATCAAAATAAAGATGAATATGAAAACAAAATTAATTTGCGTAATGATGGATAACTCCGTTCTTACCAGACAAATTTTCTATAAAGAATATAGATTGCTTCGGTGCCGTCAAGTATAATGGTAATTGGAAAGGTGTAAGGTTTGTTGGAGACAAACATGTCTGGTAGATTTTTATGTGATTAGCTCGCTATTCATGGGCTAATCACATAATAAAGGTTTTCCTTATTCGTTCATCATAATATGAATAGAATATTAATGTTGCTGATAGGAGTACTTTTCTCACTAACAACAAACGCTAGTGGTAAAGATAAAATGTACGTTTCATTTGGTGCTGGCTCCAATTTCAATTTTAGTACAGAAATTTCCTTTCTGCATCAATTTGCTTCATGGATTGGATTAGGTGGAAGCCTAGGTTATTACCATCAATGGCATTGCGATTATTATCCAAGTGGGGATTCGTATACTAAAGGCTCTACATCATGGGAGTTATCGGATGATGACCTAAAGATTAGCAATAGCTATCTTGAGCCGTTCGTGTCCTTATCTTCCCCAGCTTTACTTTCTTGGAATAATGGGAGGTTGAATGTTGAAACAGAAATGGGATTAGCATTGCAGGTGCCATATAAATCAATAAATATTAAATACACAAACAGTTATTCACAAAAATCCGAATACAAGTCTTATTCTTGCAATAAAGGTCAATGGGTGATAGGAGACTTAAGAGTGTCTGTGAATGTTAATTTTTCTTCTTTTATAATGTCACTAGAATATTCGCTTTCCAATTTGGATATATATAGCACTTACAGAAATTTCAATATTGATGGCAGAAGTATTGGAGATTTCTATCCAAAGAAGAAAATTACGCATACAGTGTTTGTTAAGTTGGGTTGTATTTTATAGTAAAATAATGAAGAGTGCAATGAGAACAAGAATAATATTTCTAATAATTGCATTATTATTGACGAATGCCTTTACTTTTGCTCAAACGGGCAAATCAGGGTACGGTTTTTCAATTGATATTGGTTATGATATGAATGCAAATAAAAATAATTCTGAACGCTTAGAGATAAGTACTACTGCGAGAAAGTACGTCACATCATTGGCAAAGTGCCTCCCGTGTTAGTTCGCACGGGTACATTCATAATTACAATCATTGTGATAGCGCTGGCTGTAGCTTTCTACACCATCCGCTATTCAATAACGATAGAGGTTGAGGGCAGAGTCATGCCTCACGACACCCTTCAAATCGTTGTCCCTTACAAGTATCTCTATCTCTTCACAGAGCCGCGGCAAGTCAGCGTGACTTATGAAGGAGAAGATAGAAATGCCCAGTCTCATGTATATACTATCACATCATTTAGCCGCAGGTTGTTGAGCATAGGGCCTGACAACTACTTTATCGCCAAGGCAAGCGTTGCATCAGACAGAGGTCATATTCAGATTGGGCAAAAGGCAGAAGGGCAGATAATCGTCAGTGACAAGACCCTATGGCAGCAGGTATTCCGTTAGTTTGCAGACACCAAACACGATTTTGCGAACACGGAGGGATGATTGGGTTACCTTGCATTCGTGTTCGCAAACTAACAGCGTTACTGACCAGTTTGCCGAAGACCTTTATGATGGGAATAACCTCATTTTACTCATTTTACAGCAGTTTCTTCAATTCCTCCATGTCGGGAAGCGCATCACGCAATTCTTTCGGCAGTTCTTTTGACGTACGGTATGTCGCTACGCCCATTGGTTTGGAAGTGTCCCGGAACGACAACTCGACAATCTTGTTGCTTTTTGACTTACAGAGAATAATTCCGATGGATGGATTCTCGTCCGGTAACTTCACATATTCATCGAGGGCAGAGAGATAGAAGTTGAGCTTGCCAGAGTACTCAGGCTTGAATTCCCCTCGTTTGAGTTCAAACGCCACAAGGCTATGAAGCTTACGAGAGAAGAACAGCAGGTCGATGTAATAGTCGTGCCCGTCAACTTCCAAATGATATTGGTTACCCATAAAGGCAAAGTCTTTGCCGAACGCCATGATGAAGTTCTTAATATTCTGAATAATGCTCTGCTCGATAACTCGCTCGTCGGTATCTTCCGGGTCTTCTATGTTGATGAAGTCAAGCAGATATTCATCCTTAAACGACTGCAATGCTTTCTTTTTGAAGTCATCATCAGAAATAGTCTTTTGAAAGTTGGTCTGCTTGATCGAGCCTTCCTTATGATACAAATCTTCAGCTATTCTTCGCTTGAGGTTTTCTACAGTCCAAAACTCATGAGCGCAGCGGCTAATGTAGAATAATCGCTCGTCTATGTCCTTGACTCTCATTAATATCTCAGTGTGGCAAGTAAAGCCTACTGACATAAAATCAGTCATCGAAAATTCGGCAGTTGATAACTGGCGAATTACATAATTTGTTGTGACATAATTGCTTAGTAAATCGCCAGTTAACAACTGGCGATTTATATAAGGACTCCATTCTTCAAAGAACATTCTCATATTCTTGATGTTGCTAACTGAGAATCCTCTTAGTCCTGGCAACTCTTGTTGCAATGCTTTAGCAATGGCATCAATGGCACCCTTGCCCCAATAGCCATCGCGACTGTGTGCAGATACATAGCCACCGACAGAGTAGTAGAGCTTCAGCAACTCTTTATTGGCGAGTTTTGCAGCCTGGTACCGGCTCCTCAGGATAGCGCTCTTGATGTCCTTTACTGCCTGTATGTATTCTTGTGAGATATGAGATACTTCCATATATTCCTTCGTTGTTGATAGCGCAAAGATACAACATTTCCTTGATGATTCTATCGTTTGGGCAAAGAAATCTCTTTGGGGAAATTCAATCTTCTGCCACTTTGCATAAGCTTTAGCTGCACTCGGCATAACCCAAGCAAGTTTGGTTCTGCACTCGTTTGCAAAATCTTTGCGAACACCGAACACGATTTGCGAACACGGAGGGATGATTCATTGATTTGCTATAAAATATTACTGTTTATTTGGCTATGAAATTAATTTTATCTACCTTTGTAGCCAAATAAAAAGCAATAATATGGTAATAGGTAGAGACAAGGAGATAGTAGAACTGAATCGCTTGTATAGCAGCCATCAGGCACAGTTCGTGGCTATTTATGGACGGCGCAGAGTAGGGAAGACTTTTCTTGTTGATGAGGTATTCAAGGGAAGGATAACGATCCGCCATGCAGGTCTGTCGCCCGTTGAAACCGATAACAAAAAAGACTTGCTTAGGGAACAGTTGCGTAACTTCTATTATTCCCTCTTGAGACAGGGCATGAAGAAATCCAGAATACCATCTTCGTGGCTTGAGGCATTCTTCCTGCTGGAGACATACCTTGAGAAGATAGACAACGGCAAACGTCAATTAGTGTTCCTTGATGAACTGCCATGGATGGATACTCCCCGTTCCGGATTCATGACGGCATTGGAGTCTTTTTGGAACGGTTGGGGATGCCACAGAGACAACTTCATGCTTGTAGTATGTGGATCGGCTACGTCGTGGATGCAGGATAAACTCGTCAATAACCATGGAGGACTGTACGACAGACTTACTTACGAGATTAAACTTTCGCCATTCACTCTGAAGGAATGTGAGCAGTATTTTAAGGCTGCCAATGTGCAGATGTCCAGGTACGACATTACTCAATGCTATATGTCCATAGGCGGCATACCTTATTATCTTGGATATTTTCAGACGGGCAAGAGCTTTGCACAGAATATTGACAATATGTTTTTTGATGCAGGCGCACGACTGACGGCTGAATATGACCGGTTGTTTACTTCCGTGTTTACACGTCCCGATGACGTGAAGAGAATAGTTGAGTGTCTAAGTGCACGCAACTACGGTTTTACAAGGAACGAGATAAGCGATATTACGAAACTGTCCAACAATGGAAATCTCACTAAGATGCTATATGCCCTCATTGCCAGTGATTTTGTTGTTAAATTCGTTCCCTTTGGGCATAGTAAGCGTGAAGAGTATTATAAACTTGTCGACCCATTCTGCATATTCTATATCCGTTTTGTTCTAAACAACAGCAAGGCGGACAAAACCTTCTGGATACACAATGAAAATACACCTGTTATTGTTTCTTGGCGTGGAATAGCTTTTGAAAATGTCTGTCTCTCTCACATTAAACAAATAAAACATGCCTTGGGCATTGACGGCGTGGCAAGTTCTCAATCTTCGTGGGCATTAAAAGGTGATGATGAGCATAAAGGCGCACAGATTGACCTGCTTATAGATAGGGCAGACCATGTGCTTAACCTTTGTGAGATGAAATTTTACAGTGATGATTTTACTGTAGACAAGGATTACTATCGGAAGCTTCAGTATCGTCAGAAGTTATTGTCAGACAGACTGCCAAAGAGAACAGCCATACATCAGACGCTTGTTACTACCTATGGTCTTAAATACAACGAGTACAGCGGTATATTTCAGAATGTCGTAACCCTTGAGGATTTATTTGCCATCTAAAATCGGCAGACAGTGTCTGCTGAATTTGCATTCTTCTTCCACTTTGCATAAGCTTTAGCTGCACTCGGCATAACCCAAGCAAGCTTGGTTCTGCACTCGTTTGCAAAATCTTTGCGAACACCAAATACGATTTTGCGAACACGGAGGGCAGATTTGAGAAAATAACGAGACATCTTGCCTTGCATTCGTGTTCGCAAAATGTTCGCAAAAAGAAAATCAGCAACCTAAGAATCGTCTTAAGTTGCTGATTTTCAGTGTGGACCAGCTAGGGCTTGAACCTAGGACCTCCAGATTATGAGTCTGTTGCTCTAACCAACTGAGCTACAAGTCCAATCGTTGACAGATGCAGCCGGGAGCCGTATCTATTCGGTTGTGCAAAGGTAGATATTTTTTCTTGAAAGAACAAATATTTGGCGATTTTTTAATGTGCAACCATAAAAATATCATCCTGCCTCATACGTTTCACGATCGTGTCTCGTATGTATCACGATCGCGTCTCGTATGTATCACGATCGCGTCTCGTTTGTGTCACGATCGCGTCTCTGCAAGAATGCCGAAAGGAACCCGCTGAATAGCTACAATAATAAAAGCCAAAAGAAAAAGAAAATTAAATAAACAGAGCCGACACCTTGCCTATCATGTTTTTTGCTTAATTTTGTCACCGTTCTATACAATCATTATCATTACTCACAAAAACCAAAAGCCTATGGATTCCAAGCTTGCACAACCCGACGCTGTCGCACTTGAAGACCAGCAAAGAAACACTAAGTTTGACCGCCGCAGAAGGCTCATCGGAGCGATCTGCGGACCTCTCTGCGCCCTGATCGTGTGGGCGACACCCATTAGCGGATTAAGTCCGGAAGGGCACAAATTAGCCGCCATCATGACACTTGTCGCCTTGTGGTGGATCACGGAGCCGGTGCCGATCCCCGTGACCTCGCTCATTGGCCCCACGCTGTGTGTCATCTTCGACGTCGTGAAGATGAAAGACGCTTTTGCGGCTTTTGCCAATCCTACCATCTTCCTTTTCATGGGAGGGTTTATCATTGCCAAGGCCATGACGGTCAACGGCATAGACCGGCGCATCTCGTATGGCATTGTCTCCATGCGTTGGGTAGGCGACAACCCCCGGCGAATCTTCTTTGCCATCGGTTTTGCATGTATGCTGTGCTCCGGGTGGATAAGCAATACCGCCACGGCTGCCATGATGTTTCCTATTGCGCTCGGACTGTTAGAGTCGATCAAAGAGATGATGGCGGCAAAAGGAAAGGTCATCAACCTGAAGACATACAAATACGCTACAGGTCTCATGCTCATGACGGCCTACGCCTGTTCCATCGGCGGTGTGCTGACACCCATCGGTACGCCTCCCAATATCATCATGTTGGGTTTTCTCAACGAGCTGTCGGACATCAATATCGGCTTCTTCCAATGGATGATATGGGGGTTTGTGGCCATGGTCATCTATTTTGCCATTGCCTACCTGTTGCTCGTAAGGATGTTCCCCGCCGACGTGAGCCGTATTGAAGGCGCGCACGAGTTTGTTGAAGAGAAACGCAAGGCTTTGGGCAAGTGGACCTTGGCCCAGAAGATGACGATGGTGGGATTCTGTATCGCGGTGGTGTTGTGGGTGACACCCGGTGTGCTGAGCATGGCCTTAGGCAACAACAGCGACGTGATAAAGACATACAACCGCCTCTTCCCCGAGGCCATCGCCGCTATGATCGGTGCCCTGATCCTGTTTTTCCTCCCCGGCGGGAGAAAAGCCGACGGCAGGCCACGCCCTGTCATCACCTGGCGTCAGGCGGTGGAAGGTGTCGAATGGGGTACGCTGCTGCTCTTCGGTGGCGGACTGGCCATGGGTGGCATGATGTATACCACCGGCCTTTCGCAATGGATCGGTGACAGCATCGTAGCCATGATGGGTGGCCAGCCTTCACAGCTCGTGCTCGTTGCCGTGTTCTGTGTCGTCTCCTTGCTCATGTCGGAGCTCACGTCTCACACCGCGGCTACCAACATGGTGGGTCCGTTGGCCATTGGCGCTGCCGTTGCCGCCGGCTTCTCACCCGTTCCTGTCGCCGTCGGCGTGGCGTTGTCGGCCTCACTCGGCTTCATGCTCCCCGTTTCCACGCCACCCAACGCCATCGTCTACGCCTCTGGCTATGTACCTATCACGAAGATGATAAAGACCGGTGTCGTCATCGACTTTATAGGCATCGCATTCGTCACCATACCCATTGCGTTGTATTTGGTGAATTTGGTATTATGATGTCGCCGCGCCGCTTGCCTTATTAATCGTAAAAACGCCTGTAGACGGAGGTCTACAGGCGTTTATCATGATCAAGGGAGGATGCCCGGCGAAAGGCATCCTCTCAGTTGCTTCAGAATCAGTCGGCGAGCTTGGCCTTGATGAACTCGCGGTTGAGACGGGCGATGTTCGCGATCGACTCGTTCTTCGGGCACTCAGCCTCGCAGGCACGGGTGTTGGTACAGTTGCCGAATCCGAGCTCTTCCATCTTAGCCACCATGTTCTTCACGCGACGGGCAGCTTCTACGCGGCCCTGCGGCAGGAGGGCGAACTGGCTGACCTTAGAAGAGACGAAGAGCATGGCTGAACCGTTCTTACAAGCAGCGACGCAGGCACCGCAGCCGATGCATGTAGCGCAGTCCATAGCCTCGTCAGCGGCATCCTTGGAGATGAGGATCGCGTTGGCATCCTGAGCCTGACCGGTGCGCACGCTGGTGTAGCCACCGGCAGCGATGATCTTGTCGAATGCGGAACGGTCGACCATGCAGTCCTTGATGATAGGGAATGCGGCTGAACGCCAGGGCTCCACAGTGATGACATCACCGTCGTGGAAGCGGCGCATGTAGAGCTGGCAGGTTGTAGCGCCCTGTGCGGGTCCGTGGGGATGACCGTTGATATAGAGCGAGCACATACCGCAGATACCCTCGCGGCAGTCGTGATCGAAGACGAAAGGCTCGTTGCCACCCTCGATGAGCTGTTCGTTCAGGATGTCGAGCATCTCCAGGAACGACGTGTCACCGGGGATGTCTTTCATCTCAAAGGTGTCGAAATGGCCCTCTGCTTTAGGACCATTCTGTCTCCAGACCTTTAATGTAAACGAAATATTTGTATCCATTATATTCTGAGTTTATAAGTTGATGAGTTGATGAGTTGATGAGTTCTTGAGTTCATAATATGTCTCCTAATACCTCAGTGTGGAAAACGAAGTGTATATATCAGTGAGGATAACATCTTGTTTACTTCTGTATTGAGCTTCAATGCATCGTTAAATGCTTCATCTCTGACATAGCCAAAATCGTGGGAAAGGATAAGCTGAGTCTCCAACTCATTGGATGAGCCAAGAGAAATGAATAAGAAATGAATCTTTTCATTATTTGTATCTCTGCCATAACCTTCAGCGATATTTGACGGAATGGACACTACACAACGACGCATCTGGTTTGTGAGTCCATAGAGCTCATCTTTGGGGAATCCCTTGACGAGGCTATAGACGTTGCGAGCAAGATCCATGCTTTTCTGCCAAACCTTTAAGTCTCTGAATGTACCCATTCCTGCTTATTGTCAACTGATGTGATTAAGAGCTTAAAAACTCAAGAACTTATTAACTAAATAGCTGTCTTATGATTTATAATTACGCGTCTGCACCTTGATATACTGATAGTTGAGTGGTTCCTTGTAGAGTGTCGGCGCCTGATTCTCACCCTGATACTCCCAGCAAGCCACATACATGTAGTGCTCGTCGTCGCGCTTAGCCTCACCTTCCTCGGTCTGGCTCTCCTCGCGGAAGTGACCACCGCAGCTCTCGTTACGCTCGAGGGCATCGTACGCGATGAGCTCACCCATGAGGATGAAGTCGCGGAGGTGGATAGCCTTGTCGAGCTCGACGTTGAGACCTTCCTTCGATCCCGGCACGCGTACGCAGGTGTTGAACTGTTCGCGCACATCCTTGAGCATCGCGAGTGCCTTCTTCAGGCCGGCCTCGTTGCGTGCCATACCCACGTAGTTCCACATGATGTTGTAGAGCTCTTTGTGGATAGAGTCGACACTCTTCAGCTTCGACTTGTCGGTCTGCTTGTTCTGGATGTCCATGATGCGGTCGATCTCGGCCTGCACACCCTTCTCAGCCTCTACGAACTCGGGCGCGTCGGTACTCGGCTTCTTCACCTGAATCTGGTCGGAGAGATAGTTCTGCATGGTGTAAGGGATGACGAAGTAACCGTCGGACAGACCCTGCATCAGTGCGGAGGCACCGAGGCGGTTAGCACCGTGGTCGGAGAAGTTGCACTCACCGAGAGCGAAGAGGCCCTTGATGTTGGTCTGCAGTTCGTAGTTGACCCACAGGCCACCCATGGTATAGTGGATAGCGGGGAAGATCATCATCGGGTTCTCGTGCGGGTCGACATCGGTGATCTCCTGATACATGTCGAAGAGGTTACCGTAGCGCTGGTCAACAACATCGCGGCCGAGACGCTGGAAAGCCTCGGAGAAGTCGAGGAACACAGCCAGGCCCGTGTTGTTCACGCCATAGCCCTTGTCGGTACGCTCCTTAGCGGCGCGTGATGCCACGTCACGGGGCACGAGGTTACCGAAGGCGGGGTAACGGCGCTCGAGGTAGTAGTCGCGGTCTTCCTCAGGAATGTCGCGGCCCTTGAGCTCGCCGCGCTGCAGCTTCTTGGCATCCTCTAACTTCTTCGGTACCCAGATACGTCCATCGTTACGCAGCGACTCCGACATCAGGGTCAGCTTCGACTGCTTGTCGCCGTGTACGGGGATACAGGTCGGGTGGATCTGTACGAAGCAGGGGTTAGCGAACCAAGCGCCCTTGCGGTAAGCCTGGATAGCAGCTGTACAGTTACAGCCCATGGCGTTGGTGGAGAGGAAGTAAGTGTTGCCGTAACCGCCGGTAGCGAGGCAGACAGCGTGGGCGGAGTAGCGCTCGAGCTTGCCTGTCACGAGGTTCTTGGCGATGACGCCACGGCAGCGGCCGTCGATGATGACGACATCCTCAATCTCCGTACGTGTGTGGAGCTCCACGGTGCCGTGATTCACCTCTTTCATGAGCGAAGAGTAAGCGCCGAGCAACAACTGCTGACCGGTCTGGCCCTTGGCATAGAACGTACGGCTCACCTGCACGCCACCGAACGAACGGTTGGCCAGCATGCCGCCATACTCACGGGCGAAAGGAACGCCCTGAGCCACGCACTGGTCAATGATGTTGGCACTGACCTCCGCCAGACGGTAGACGTTGGCCTCACGGGCACGGTAGTCACCGCCCTTGATGGTATCGTAGAACAGACGGTAGACGGCATCACCATCGTTCTGGTAGTTCTTGGCTGCATTGATACCGCCCTGTGCAGCGATAGAGTGTGCACGGCGCGGAGAGTCCTGAATGCAGAAGTTGATCACGTGGAAGCCCATCTCACCGAGGGAAGCAGCAGCGCTGGCTCCAGCCAGACCTGTACCTACGACGATGATGTCAAGCTTACGCTTGTTGGCGGGGTTCACCA
>ULTQ01003632.1_pt1 | contig 21121 bp, 22 predicted proteins | sample 1957731 | NCBI WGS metagenome assembly ULTQ01 (sample SAMEA4835738, study PRJEB28245) | human gut metagenome | biome: gut microbiome; material: fecal sample | place: Denmark | collected 2008 | reverse complement strand
TTCCAGTTTATATCATTGATATAGAGCGACTGGAGATAAGACGGCACATGACCTTCGTATCTGCCGAACATCTCCTCCCACATAGCCATGGTGTTTTCAAAGATATAATAGGCGTAGCCTTTTTTACCCGTCGTGCTGCCGGGGCGGCGCAGATAGAGATACTCCGGGCGGCTGCAGAAGCCGATTTTGAGTTTGTCACTGAGAACATCGAAGCAGTATTTCTGATCCTCATGGAATGCGAGCGAGGTATCGAAAAGAACATTCTTCCCCTCGCCGAGATTCTTGACGCAGATGTTCATCGTCGTCTGCGTTATATAGCAATATTCGGGATCCTCGAGGTCATAGACGCCCGTCTTTTTGAGGAGCTTGTATCTGTAGTGCAGGGCGAACTTCTGCTCGCCGTAATACGGAACTATCTTGTAGGTCACAAGATCGATCTCGTCAAAATGCCTGTCGAAGAAATCGGCGACCGTCTTGAGCGTATTGTCGGTAAGCGTATCGTCGGAGTCGAGATAGGTTATATACTGACCCTGCGAGTGCTCGATACCGAAATTTCTCGTTGCCGAAACGCCGCCGTTTTCGAGCGAGAACACCTTGAAAATATCATATTTTTCGGCATATTCTTTGCATATGCCGAGACTGCCGTCCTTTGAGCCGTCGTCTATCAGCAGAACTTCAAGTTCGTCCTTGCTTATGGTCTGCCGCAGAAGGCTGTCAAGGCACGAAGCGAGATAGTCCTCGCAGTTATAGACGGGGACGATGACGGACATCCTGTACTTAAACATCTTATACTCCTCACATCAGAATATACAAAAATTACCTGTATATTTTATCACATTTCGCGATCTCTTTCAACCGTTTGAATCGAGCCATGCGTTTGCCGTCCGTGCGACGCCGTTCAATGCGTGCTCGCCGAACGGATCGTCTATGCCAGCGGCGGCGCAGAGCTCCTTGAAGCTCTTCTTCCCGCCGAAGGATACAAAACGCAGATATCTCTGCCACGCGTCTTTATAATCTTTTTGGCTCAGCGACCAGAATTCGAGTGCCGCAGTCTGCGCGAGGCAGTAGTCGATATAATAGAACGGATAGAGATAGATGTGCAACTGTCTCTGCCAACCGCGACCGTTTGAATAGAAATCGACATCGCCGAAGTCCATATACGGGCGGTACTTCCGCTCGAGTGCGAGCCACTTTTCGTTTCTCTCTGCGGGAGTCAGCTCCGGCGAGTCATAGACAATGTGCTGGAACTCGTCAACCATCGTGCCGTAGGGCAAAAAGACCAGCGCGCTTTCAAGATGGACAAATCGCGAGCGCACGGCATCCGAGCCGTAAAACAGCTCGTGCCACGGCCACGCAAAGAACTCCATGGACATCGAATGGACTTCGCACGACTCCATAGTCGGGCTTATCTGATCGCAAAGCTCCATTTTGTCTCTGACGCTGTAATAGGCGAACGCGTGACCCGCCTCGTGGGTGAGCACATCGACATCGCCCGAAGTGCCGTTGAAATTCGAGAAGATGAACGGCGACTTGTATTCGAGTATCTCCGTGCAGTAGCCGCCCGCAGCCTTGCCCTTTGCGCTCAGGACATCCATGAGGGCGTTGTCATACATAAAGTTTATGAACTCCCCCATCTCGGAGCTCATCTGCTCATACATTTTCTTTCCCGCGGCGAGGATATCCTCGGACGAACCGTCGGGCTTCGGGTTGCCCTCTTTAAACGCGAACGGGTCGTCGTATATTTTCATGTCGTCTATGCCGATGCGTTTTTTTTGCATATCCTTGAGGCGGCAGACGACCGGCACTATGTCGCGCACGATGCGCGAGCGAAAAGCCGAAACATCCTTTGCGTCATAGCAGTTGCGCGTCTGGCGGCAATATGCAAGCTCGGTGAAGGTGTTGAAGCCGAGTTTTTTTGCAATGCGGGTGCGACATTTTACAAGGCTGTCAAAAATTCTGTCGAGCTCATCGGCACGAGCCATATAGAACCCGCTCTCCGCCTCGTATGCCGCGCGGCGAACATCGCGCTCGGCATTCTCTTTATATGCGCCGAGCTGAGAGAGGCTCAGCTTTTCGCCGTTGAAATCTATCTGCGCCGAGGCTATCAGCTTCTGATATTCGCTCGAAAGCTTGTTCTCCTCCTGTAAATCGGGGATTATCTCGGGCGAGAAGCACTTGCGCGAAAGCTCCGCGTTGACAAACATCAACTTGCCGTATTTCTCTTCAAGCTGTGCGCGAAGCGGGCTTCCGAGCATCGCCTCGGTGAACTTCTGCTCGCTCTGCTCAATAAGAGGGGCGTTTTCGTCGTTGAAGTCGTTCTCTTTCTCATAGAACTCATCGAGGGTGTTGACGGTGTGGCGGATATAGGCTATCGTGCTCATCGTCTGAACATGGGAGATTATTTTTTCACGCTCCGCAAAAGCTCTCTCCGCCTCTTCGATAGTCTTTGCTGCGCTGAGGCGTTCCGCCGCCGCATCGAGCGCTTCAGTCGCCGCCTTGACATCTATTCTCTCATATGGCATATCACAGAATTTCATATCAATTCCTCCGTTGGGGTTATTTGACGCTTATCTCATAGAAAACGACTGTGTTGGGGGCGGTTGCGTTTTTGAGCACGAGTTCACCGCAGCCGCGGCAAAGCGCATGACCCATCTGAATATAATACTGCGCATATTGACCCTCCGATATATAATTTCCTACATATGGATTATATAGTCCGTGACGCTTTGTGTCAATCCCGCGATTGATTTATACCCCCGCGCATGATATTATATACTAAACAAAAATAAAAACAGGTGATACTATGTTCAAGCCGGAAAAATATACTCCCCCGAAATTCGACCGCGAGCCGTTTATATCATTCCCCGATGTGACGACCGAAAAGGCGGGGGACGGCTACATCCCGGAGAATTTCTATGCGACTACGATATATCCTGAATATTTCAAGATAAACGGCGAGTGGAAGATGCTCACTGGCAGCCGCATGGACTGCTCCGTCGTGATAAAAGACGGCATGCCCTACGCCGTCGAGATGAGGAACATAAAAAAGGGCGATGAAGTAGTCGTCAACCGCACGGACGACGGCAGGGACGGCATCTTCGTTCACGCGGACGGTTTCTCCGCCCCGGAGAACAGCGTCGATCAGGCGTTCGCGTTCAGGATGGGACAGAGCCGCGAGACTTCGTATTCCCGCGACTACGACCGCCTCTATGATATTCTGCGCCACGACCGCGACCACGGCAAGATAGTCTGGGTGCTGGGTCCCGCCTGCGTGTTCGACCACGACTCCCGCGCCGCCATGGAATCGCTCATCAACAACGGCTACTGCGACGCGCTCTTTGCGGGCAACGCTCTCGCAACGCACGACCTCGAGGGCGATCTGTTCCACACCGGGCTCGGGCAGGACATATACACAAAGCACAATGTCCCCAACGGGCACTACCATCACCTGCACACGATAAATCTTGTCCGCAAAGCGGGCGGAATAAAGAACTATGTCGAGCAGAACAACGTCCGCACGGGCATCATGCAGGCGCTCGTCAGGAACAACATTCCATATGTGCTCGCGGGCTCCATCCGCGACGACGGTCCTCTGCCCGATGTGATACCGAATGTATACGACGCTCAGGACGCCATGCGCAAGCACACGAGCGAGGCGACGACGGTAATAGCCCTTGCCACTCAGCTGCACACGATAGCGACGGGCAACATGACCCCGTCATATCAGGTGGTGGACGGCGTTGTCAGACCCGTATATTTCTATGTTGTCGATGTGTCGGAGTTCGCCGTCAACAAGCTCAAGGACAGAGGAAGTCTGAGCATCACGGGCGTTGTGACGAACATCCAGGACTTCATCGTCAACGCCGAGCGCAATCTTATCGGCAGGGATGGGAAATAAAATAGTAAAACAGCAAAGCAGGATTGGATGGTGAAAAAAAGATGAAGCGTTTATCGCTTTTTTCGATAGTTTCATTATTTATAATTTTCTTTGTTATGCTTATCTCAATATCATTGATAGGTTCCGGTACGGTAGTCACTTCATATGAGGGGTTTGCGTTGGACTCAAACGAGAATTTATATTTGGGCGAGTACGGCAAAATCAATGTATACAAAGAAGGCTCTTTGTTATATTCCGTTGACGCGCACACATCAAGAGCCTATGCTTTCACTATTCAAAATGATGAAATTTTGATATCAACTGCCGAGACCGTTTATATCACGGATCTAAGCGGAAATGTTATCAACAGCTATAAAGATACGGATACCTCGCTGTTCAATGAACTCAAAAGTAACAAGGACTCTTTCTCATTGAACGGCAGCACCTACAAAATGCAAAAAAACTTTGGCAGAAGCAGAATAGTAAAAGACGACGGCAAAGTGATATATCAAATGCCGCTTCTTGATTACATAGTTAAAATAGGAATTTTAATTTCAATGTTGTGGCTGGTGGTACTTGCAATATATTTGGTTATCAGTTTTCGCAAAAAGGCCGAACATAACAAATCACAAAAAGGATGATTGACTTTTGCTCAAGAAAAAAATTGCCGAACTTTTTGAAAAAATAAAGAAACTAAAAACATCTACTAAAATTATGATACTGCTTCCTGTCATATCGATGCTTATATCTACTACGGCACCCTTTATTCCGGGACTTCTGGAAAACAGGATAGCATTTGATGCAGTGTCGTTGTTTGCTTTATCTTTGATAGTTTTATTTATGATTTTGTTAAGTATAAAAGTCAAAAAGCAGCCATGGCACGGTATATTGTGTTTTTTCACAATATGTATCGGCGTTTTGTTCTATATAATATTTATAGGGTACACAGCACTTTGGGACTATCTGCTGTAAGTATTAGAAAGGATATCAATGAATAAGAAGTACAAAAGGAATTCAAAAAGTTTGGTGCTGCTGCTATCGATATGTCTTGCAATTCTTCTTATCGCAATCGCAGTGATAATCAGGTTTTATTCAATACGCGTACTGCTGACGGCGCTGGTATGCGCAATAATCCCGTTTGCTTTTATAACGATTTATACGATAATGGGCGCAGGAGATTATATTGAAATCCACGACGATTTTTTCGTTTTCAAACAGGGACGCAATTCTCCCCGAAAAGTTTATTGGAAAGAGATTTCCGGTCTCGCTTTTTCGGGAAACAAACACTTCCTGCCATTCAGCGTAATGAATGTGTTCGAGGAAACCGGCAATATGGAGCCGCAGACAATCGTGTTATTGGATTCAACATACGAACAATACAAGAAAATGTGGGAAGATATGATTTTGTCTTATACAAAATCGCAGCCCGAGTCTCACAATATCGATGCAAAATTCGGGGAGTTTTTGAGCTTGTGAAAAAATCTATAATATAATAGAATGATATTTAGTTAATTTGGCTTACCGCGATTTTCAGCAAATTCAAATTCAGAAACTCCGGATCTTTTAAAAGCTCAAAATAAAAATACGAAAAACTTCAATTTTTTCTTGACAAAGGCGAGTCTCTTTGCTATAATCTCTCTTGCAGTTGCGGATGTAGCTCATCCGGTAGAGCGCCACCTTGCCAAGGTGGAGGTAGCGAGTTCGAGCCTCGTCATCCGCTCCATAAACAGTCTTTGTCTTTGACAAAGGCTGTTTTTATTTTTATCAAAGTACAGTACAACAAGCAAAATAAAAAAAGAAAAAGCACCTGCAAAAGCAAGTGCCTTTTCTGGAGCTACTGGCCGGACTCGAACCGGCGACCTGCTGATTACGAATCGCTAACAATGAGTTTCACGAACTTTCACGAAGTGCAAAAAACGTTGATATAGAGCCATTTTTTCAAAGACACCTTTCACGAAGTTTAACAAAAAGTAAAGACCAAACGCCAAAATAAAGACCAAATAAAGACCAGAAAAAGACCAAATAAACAGAGAGCGGGCAGATTGCAGTCGAATGCATTTGCCCGCTCTTTTTTCGTTTTATTAACCCGCTCCCGCTGTTTTCTTTTTGCTGAAAATATCCTCAAGAGCTTCAGCTGCCATTTCATCAGCGGTCTTTATCGCGTGGGCGTATATGTTGCCGGTTGTGCTGACATCGGCGTGCCCGAGACGATCTGAGACGGTTTTTATATTCGTTCCGTTGTAGATTAGTAGCGTTGCGTTTGTGTGCCTCAATCCGTGAACCGTTACCGGCGGCAAGTCATGACGCTTGATAAAACTATGAAACCATGAAGTCACCGTATCCGGACAGATTGCGCTACCTTTCCATGTAGTGAATATTTTCGGGCTGCCCTCCCACTTGTCACCGAGTTTCAGCCGCTGTTCTGCCTGAATCTTCCGATATTCGCGAAGCTGCGCCGTCATTGATTCGGGTATCTTTATAGGACGGCTTGAAGAATAGTTCTTTGTTTCATCGTCAAATACGCCCTCATGCGGGATATATGTGCTTGTCTTGTTTATATCTACAAGATTGTTTTCAAAGTCTATATCAGACCATTCAAGCCCGCAGGCTTCGCCCCTGCGCATTCCGGTATAAAGTATAAGCATTATCAGCGTTTTGTACATTATAGGCTCATTTTCGAGGGCTTCAAGCAGTTCAAGGGACTGTTCTTCATCGAGGTATTGAGCCTCTTTTCGCTGAATCTTTGGAGCTTTTACTCTACTGCACGGATTCGAAGAAATAAGCTGCCACTGTACAGCCGTACTTAGAACGCTCGATATAAAACGGTGATAGTGCTGAATCGTGTTATTTGAGAGAACGTTCGTATCACTTGCCGCCCGGAAAAGCTCAGACCGCCGCATTTTTAGCGCATTGCATATCTTGTTTGCCGTTTGTTCAGCGACATTATTACCGTTTACGGCCGCTCTGAGCGTGCGCTCCGAGACCCCTGACCGTTCCGAAAACTCTTTCATTTTCAGCCCGTTGTCCTTTAAGAGCCCGCGAAGATCGCCCTTGCAGCAATACTTCGTATCTTCCCGCACGCCGTTCTCGGCAAGCTGATTATAAAATTCAAGTATGTGCTGCGGTTGCAGTCTGTCGAGGCGTATGTGCCCTATAGCGGCATTTGTGCGCACAGCCATTTTTCTATAACCGAGCAGTGTTTTCGGTCTGAGCTGCTTCTCTGCGTAGTCCTTGAACCATGTCTCGACGAAATCGGCAAATTTAATATTACTGCCGATGAACTGTCCTGTCTTTACCCGCTCTTCGAATAAAGTTGCCTGCCGGTTAAGTCCCTTTTCTTCTTGCCGCTTCGTCATGCCGGGAGCGGGCTGCCATGTCATAGAGCGGGTTATCTGCCGACCGTCGGCGGAATATCCGCAGGACACCTTTATTCTGTATGTGCCGCCGCGCTTAGTTATCGTTGCCATTGCTATCACCTTCGTAGAACAATTGATGTAATTCTGCCTCTGCTTTTGCGTATCTCTGCCATGATTCTTCCACTGTTGCTAACTCGCAACAAACATTTTCAATGTATTTATTAAACAATTCAAGGGTTTCGTAACGAGCATATTTTGCGAGTTTATAGTCTTGCTCTGCTTTTTTTCTACTTTTATCTATTTCATGATTGTCAAACAAGAAGTGTTCAAGGTCTATTGAAGAGTGTTTACCGTTACAAAATTCTCTTTCAAATGTGCGAAGTGATTCCGTGCATTCGTCAATGGTCACAGACAACGATTGCGAAAGGCCTTTGATATATAACACCTTTGACGCAATTTGTATCGATTCGTTGCAAATAAACTCATTAATGCAATTCAGCATAGTGATACAAAGTTTGTTTGTTTCTATATTGCCGTTATGTGCGCTTCCTTCTTTTATGAGTTCTCCCATTCTCTTTTTGTTTTCTTGCCAACTGTAAAGTGTGTTCACGGAGCCCTCGCTCAGTCCGGTATAGTCGCATATGGCGCGGAGGTCTGCGTTTTGCGTTTTAGCATTAGTACGGCCGAGCAGATAATCGGTTGACACATGAAAAAAATCGGCAATCAGCTTCAATTTTTCCGCGTCTGGGCTCGCGTTTCCATTTGCATATAGGGAAACTGTTTGCCTCGAGCATCCTATTGCTTCCGCTAGCTGTTGCTGAGTCGTATGGCTCCCCCGCAATAAACCCGTAAGAATTGTTGGAAATGAATTTCGATCCCAAAAGTCATATTTACTTGCATTGCTCATTTTTTTGTACCTCGATGTTTGGTTTGCTTGAACTTTTGTTCGATATATTGACTTTCTCATTGCCGTTGTCTAAAATGAAGATGTTATAAATACTGTCCTAATCGATTATGGAGCAAGTGTTCCTAACAACAATCATAATACATTCTCTTGTTAAAGTCAAGAGAATAATAAAAACAAACAGAAACGAGGTACTTAAATGAAGGAAGACAACAACAAAAAAGAGATTGAAGCCCTTGTACGTGAAATGAAGCGAGAGTATTTCAGAAAGTGGCGGGCTGCCAACAAGGACAAAGTGAAGGAGAATAACCGCCGCTACTGGGAGAAGAAAGCCCTTGAAAAAAAGGAGGCAAAATAATGGATATCCCCCGCATGAGAACGATTCCGGAGTGCGCAACGATGCTAAAGGAGCTTGACCCTGATACAGCAATAACGCTCACTGCCTTGCGCAACAAAGTAAAGCGCGGAGAGATACCCGCTGTTTCTGTGGGCTCAAAGAGGCTTATAAACTTCGACCTGTTGCTCGAGATGCTATGCCTCAATCAGACCGGGCGCAAGGAAAACAGCGAGAACGGGAAAATCAGACGTATCGACGAAAGGATTTGATAAAATGAAAAAATATAACCTGAATATGCTGCGCTCGACAGAGCCGTATAAAACCGTGCTCTGCTGCCTCAAAACTGGTAAAAAGAACGCAATATCGATGCGAGCCATTGCACGCAAAACCGAGTTGAGCGAACGAAATGTGCGCAAGGCGGTTGAGTCGCTCAGGAGAGCGGGCGAGTGTATCGTCTCCGACGCGAGCGGTTATTATCTGCCCGAAACCCGCGAGGAAGTCGCACGGTATATCCGCCGAATAGAGCGAACGGCAAAAAGCCATTTTTATACGCTCAGGACTGCCCGGCACGCGCTGGAGGAGTTTGAAGAATGAACGCAGATGAGCAAACCGTCAACGGCGTATGGATTCCCGGAAGTGTATGGCAAAACCGCGAGCTGACCGCGTTGGATAAAATCATCTTCGCCGAAATAGACTTCCTTGACAACGGAGATCTCGGCTGCCACGCGAGCAACGAACACCTTGCGAGTTTCTGCGGCTGTAGTGAGCGCAAAGTTACGGAGGCAGTTTCAAAGCTTCAGACTATGGGCTTTATAAGCTGCAGCTGTAACGGGCGTAAACGGTTTTTGAAAAGCAAGGTAGCAAAATCTGCTATGGTAGCAAAATCTGCTATGGTAGCAGAATCTGCGAGGCAGAGTAGCAAAATCTGCGAGACAGGGTCGCAAAATCTGCTAGGCTGTATACATATAGGAGAAAAAGAGAATAGAAATAATATTATATATATAGTCGAGATAGTCGAGTATCTCAACGAAAAGACGGGGAAAAATTTTCGGGCTACTGCGGAAAAGACGCAGAAACATATCAATGCGAGGCTCCGGGAAGGATATACTGTTGATGATTTCAAAAAGGTTATAGAGAACAAGGTTTCAGAGTGGAAGGGGACAAATATGGAGCAGTACCTCAGACCAGAAACCTTGTTCGGGACGAAGTTTGAAAGCTATCTATACCAAAACTGCGCGAAGACCGCAAAGAACGAGTTCGACGAAATAGACTTCGGCGAAACTAACTTATAGGAGGATTATATGAATAAAGAAGAATATGAAAAATGGCGTTCGGATAGCTACAACGCAGAATCCGGACACATGAACGAGAACGACGGGTACGATTGCCCGATATGTAAAAACAAAGGGTACATATCCGTGATTAACGACGGGTACGAAGCAGTTCGAGAGTGCGAATGCATTAAAAAGCGGAAAACCATAGAACAGATGAAATCTTGCGGACTGTCTGTGGGTGTTATGAACCGCTGCCGGTTCGACAACTTTGAAACCAGTGAAGAATGGCAGAAAGAAATCAAGAGCAGGGCTGTTGACTTTGTGAGAGCGCAAATCAGAAGCAACGGACAAGGTGAGCGGTCATGGTGGTATATCGGCGGAAATCCGGGTTCGGGAAAAACGCATATCTCAACCGCTATAGCCATGCAGATGATGAAGCAGGGCAAAAGTCTTCAATATTACTGCTGGCCGACTCTGACGAGCAAGCTCAATGCACTCGCAGCCGGAGACTCCCGTGAACGTCAAGAAAGAGAGCGCATTTTAAAAGACCTTCGGAGCACTGATGTGCTTTATATTGACGATTTCTTTAAAACCGGAAACGGCACAGTACCATCGGCGGCAGCGGTCGGACTTGCGTTTGATATAATTAACGCTCGATATACCGACCCTTCAAAAATAACTATGTTTTCAAGTGAGCGAACACTCAAAGAGATTCTGAAGATCGATGAGGGACTCGGAAGCCGAATAGTTCAACGAACTAAAGCAGAATACACATTAAACATATCCAACTCGCCAGTAAAGAACCACCGATTAAAAAAATAGTGCAGCCACCTGAAGCAGCCGCACTATGCGAGAAATAGATTAACTTGACAAAACTATTATACGGCATAGGAGCGGAATTGTCAATGACGAACGAAGAACTGGCGCTGCGTGTACAAGAGGGCGACAACCGAAGCTGCGCTCTTCTCTGGCAGAATATCAAACCGCTAATCTGTAAGCTGGTTTTTGCCCGATATATGCATAATATCGAGCGCTGTAAACGCTGCGGAGTGGAACTCGAAGACCTTATTCAAGAGGGCTTTATCGCCATGCTCGAAGCAGTAAGAGCATACGACCCGGAAAAGGAATTAAAATTTGCCTCATATCTGAATTTTCCGGTGATGAACCGTTTCAATGGTGCAGTGGGTCTCAGACGGCACAAACAAGATCCGATCGACAACTGTACAAGCCTAGATTGTGAACTGCCTGAAGGCGATTCATCAATCGGCGATCTTGTTCCAGATGAAGCCTCAGTTCAAGCCTTTGATAACTCTGAGCGGGAAACTGTTCTCGAACAGCTGAAAAGTACGCTCGACTATGTGCTCAACCGTATTGAAGGCGGCGAGATTGTAAAAGCCCGCTATCTTGACGGAGAAACATATGATAGCATCGGCAAGCAGTTAGGTGTTAGCTGTGAAACTGTACGCAGACGTGAGGCAAAAGCTCTGAAACAGATTCAAGCCGGAAGTGCAGATATCCTCAAACCGTTTTATGATGAGCTTATAGGTGCATTTGCCTATAGGTCAACCGGGCTCTCTTCGTTCAGAAACCAGTGCGGCAGCAATATCGAGTTGACCGTTGAACGTATGGAACGTGTTAAACGTTCAGGGCAAAGTACTATTGGCTATTTGAGAATGATTTCATCACAACAGAAAATAATATAGAAAGGGGGTCGCATTTTGCGACTCCCCCTTTACCAAAAAAAGAGCGGGTAACCTGCATTTCATTGCAATCGCCCGCTCTTTTTGAATTTTGCACATTTCGGCATACTACCAATTGTGGCCTTGTGAATCAAAGATTCTTTATCTCAATGCAATATAATAAACAAAAAACTAGGGAGACGTCGTAACGCCCCCCATACAAAAACATACTGTTTTTTGATTTCATTGTTATTATACGCAAATCACTGCAAAAAGTCAACAACTTTTTTAATAAAATTATAAGATGATGAAATTATTTGCTGATTCCTAAAATAATCCGCATGTTTTACCATTCTCTCATTGATGAGACTTTTCAATTCATTGTATCTATGATGTTTAACAGGTTCAAACACGGTATTTTCGTAAACATAAATTAAGGCTGTTATTTCTAAAAGTGGCCGAATTGTCAGTTTGTCTTTACGTTCACTTTTACTTATTGTGCAAATGCCGCTTACAAAATCACTTATTTCATGTGAATATTTACATGAGCCTTTTCTCAAATCATGGATTATACAATTATTGTGAGCACATGCATTCCGGAGACTCTTAACCAAATTTAGCACATTTATATAATTTCTTTTTTGCTGATAATACCCATAATAATAGTCATAGAACTTAATAAATTCTCCAAACCCAATAATTTCCATAAAAGCCCATACGGGACAATGTATATCGATATCATCTAGAATAGTATTTTTATTATTGCTTGTATGGCATTCAAAAGTAAAACAGTCTTTGATTATTCCGCTTACATATGCGGCATATCTTTTTGAAAAAATATCTTTCAAAACAAACTGATTCTTTTCAAGAAACGATTTAACAATATTATAACCATCTTCATCGTCATTGTTCTCTGCGATATCAGATAGCATTGCTACTTTTAAGCTATGTTCGATATCAAGACACATTTTAATGACTAAAAAGCGTAAATGCATATCTATAGTCGCAAGCTCAGATAAATATGCAAAATCCAAGCCAATATATTCACCCGTTTTATTTCCCAGTAAGCGTTTATCATAATTCTTTCTATATGATGCTATTCGAAAGTAATTATTGTGCTCTTTTAAATATGCAGAGGCTTCTTCCTCGCTCATTAAATTAAACATTATGCCCTTTGACTTCATCTTTTCTATAAGTTCACTGCTTGACATTTTGGGTTTTGTTATCATACGTTTTCATCCTCTACATATTCCATAATGTCTCCGGGCTGGCAGTGCAGCAGGGCACATAACCTTTCAAGCGTTCGGGTGTCTATGTTGCCGTCTCCGTTTTTCATTTTTGTCAATGCCGCTTGCGAAATCAAATTATCCCTTCTGATTCTGTACGTGGTAATTCCATTTTCTTTCAGCAGAGCGAAAAGCTTGTCATACTTGAATGGCATAATCGGTAATCCTCCCATTTTTTACTTTTGGGGGAGCGGGGTATAAAAAGTCCACTCTCCTACGATACACATTATACGCTGCCGTATTCACGATGTCAAGTGTATATAATAAACAAATATATTCACGAAAGTTTGTGCATATTGCGAATTGAATGTTCACGGCGTCTGGTGTATAATAAGTTTGCAAGGTTGAGGAAGGCAGACGAAATAAAGCGAAAGCCTAATCAAGAAGGTCACGTAAGAGCGGGAACGGATAAGGGAGATTGAGATGCCTAGAGTGCTAGATGCTTAAAGCCCCCCGCCCTCAACCAAAACAAAAGCCGCGCAACATGGCGACCCGTCCACCGCTCAATCCGAATTGACGGAAGCCGCAGGAAACGCAAGCCAAACCGCGCGGCGTAAATTTGAAAGGAAGGTTGAAAACAATGTCAGAAAATGAACTGCTCGAAAGAGTCAAGCGTCTCAGGGAACTCGAAGCGATAACGGAGGCGGCAGAGCTTGAAGCCGAAGGCCTGAAAGATGAGATAAAGGCCTATATGCTTGCAAACGATGTGCAGAATATGCACGTTGGAGATTTCAAGGTCAGGTACAGCACTGTAAGCGGAAGCCGCTTCGATTCTGCCGCGTTCCGTCAGACCCATGCCGAACTGTACCGGCAGTACTCCAAGCACTACGAAACACGCCGTTTCATCATAGCGTAAGGAGGCGAAAAGAATGACGGGTATGAAATCGATTGAGCAGCCGCTTATCACTGTAGCTGAAGCTCTTGAACTGTCCGAGCACATCAAACTTTCGGAGATGTGCATAGCAATGGAACTTTTCGACGCTTTCGAAAAGAAGCACGGCTCGGCTAAATACTCACTATGGAATTCAGCTTGCTCTGTAGCCTTCGTTTATGATGCTGGCAGAGTGCAGGGCATCCGAGAAGAGCGAGCGAGACGCAAAAGAGCCAATGCTAAAAATATCGCCGTAAATGCCTCTTAAATCGCTTTTTCCATTTAAACATCAAATTACATTCAGAAACAAGTCAAGCGCAATGGCAAGGCGAAATTCGCAAGATTTTCGGCATTCAGCGTTCAAATGTTCGACGCAATGCAAATAAAACAGCCCCTATCCGAACGCCGACCAAAGCAAGCGGATAAGAGCACAGCCCACCGGAGCAGGCAAGTCTATTTTATCATGCCCGCTTCCGGAAATCAAGCAAAACACCAAGAAAGGACAAGCAGACATGAAACAAGTTCAGATCATTGACAAACGGGAAATAGACTATCCGGGTAAACTACAAGATACTATAAGCACTAGATTTCTTCCGGCTCCCGACGGCACAACCGCAGAAATCTATCCGGGCATATCCCTTCCGGTAAAAGCATTTCTTGTATCAGACGACAATCAGTTTGAAGCCCCAGTTTTTGAAATGCAGTCGGACTATGAATGGCAGGTAAGCTGTTTAAATGACCGTCTCAAGAGTCCTGAAAAATATCGAGAGAGTGGAGAAGATGTCGAAGCAGTCATTGCAAAGCTTCGGAAATGGCTTCAAGAGCACACTCCGAACTAAATCGAATACCATGAGCGGGCGATCTATCTCATTTAGATTGTCCGCTTTTTTCAATTCACAGTTGACTCCCTAAAACAGGGACTCACGGCTCAATAACGATTTGTTATTGAGCATTTGGGAATGGGGTCACGAAACGTTACTCCATTTCACACTTTAACAGAGGATATGCAGTGAGAGAAATAATTTCGATATTGCAGATATCTCGAGTACCGAAACGGTACCGTATGGGGGCGCCATTTTGGAGACCCCCTCCGGAGCTCAGGAAATGACCATTATCAACGAGTCCGGTCTTTACAGCCTTATCCTCTCAAGCAAACTCCCGAAAGCCAAAGAGTTCAAGCGTCAATGAAGAACACAAAAGCTTTCTTTATTTATTTCTTTTATATTCTTATCTACATCTTCTTCTATATCTTCTTCTATGCCTTGACTTTGTTGACATGTCAATGACATGTCATTGACAGACTGCAAAGCTCGTTTTTTTGCGCGAGATTTCTGTTGTGCAAGTCTATCAGAAGAACGTTTTGATTTTCGCCATATTTATGGCGCGTGGGCGATATCTCTTTATCCTTACCTAACCTATCCTTACCTATCCTATCCTTACCTGCGTCAACCAGTGGTCGACCGTTGGTTGACCGTTGGTTGACCAAAGCTTTCTTTATCTATTTCTTTTATATTCTTATCTATATCTTCTTCTATATCTTCTTCTGTCGCGTAACGTTGCGTAACATCAGCGTAACGCGTTACGTAACGTTGCGTAACATCAGTCTCCGTCGCGGCGATTGACTTTTGACGTTCTCTGTATTTCGCCATTCTCACGCGTGATTGCTCCCGTTGTTTCTCGGCAACATCTAAGGACTGGTGCTTCTCCCAATTCGGGATAGTTATTGTGCCGTTCACAACCTCTATCATTCCGAAGCTTTCAAAGGTCTGCGACACAAGGTGCACAGCATATCTCTATCCTTCGGGGGGTAACAATTCGTGACTCCCTTTGTTTTAAAAAGCTTTTGATTGATGAGCCGTCGACGACCCGTTGACGCAGGTAAGGATAGGATAGGTAAGGATAGGTAAGTGCGGATGAGAAGATGATTACCCTCATTTGAAATGAGGGTGAATGAACTCATGACCGCATAGCGTCGCGTTTTGCTACGGTATTTTCCACGAGACGAGGGGACTCCAAAACGGCGAACCCTTAGGCATATTCCCGTTTTGGGAACCTGCTCTTTTTTGAGCGGGTTGTGCTATTGCTCATTTTTGAGCTTTTACTCACTTTCGAGTGAAAAGGGGGTCGTAAAATGCGACGCCCTTTTAAAACAAGATTCCCGTTTTGGGTTTTGCTCATTTTTGAGCGGGTTTGCTCGAACACTGCCGCCAGACCTATTGGACAAAAATGTCGAATAGGCGCCGGTATGCACTTTCAGACAAAAAAGACCAAAAGTGAATGTTTTTGAATCCCATAAAGACCAAATAAAGACCAAAACGCGGAAATTTGCCCGCTCTCGAACAGAATTTCAGGCAAAAGAAAAGCCCGCAAGCCCTTGATATACAAAGGATTGCGGGTTGGAGCTACTGGCCGGACTCGAACCGGCGACCTGCTGATTACGAATCAGCTGCTCTACCAACTGAGCCACAGTAGCAGAAAAATCAACAGCTCATATATTATAAGCGAGACTTCGCTTTTTTGCAAGAGCTTTTTCCAATTTTGTTGACCGTCGGAAAAATATTTTCGCGCCGCGCGTCCGCCGCTCTTGCTTCCGGCTTTATTCTGTGCTATAATATCCGCACATCCGCCCGTAGCGAAGCTGGATATCGCAGCAGATTCCGATTCTGAAGGCCGGGGGTTCGAATCCCTCCGGGCGGGCCAAAAACGGCAAGCATTCAATGCTTGCCGTTTTTACTTCTTCACTCTTACCTCTTCACTTTTCACTGATATTCTTCAAATAACAGCTCCGGCGGCAGGGAATTTTCCCCGCCGCCGGTTGTTTTATTTATTTCACGAATGCCGAATATATCGTGTTTATCGTGCGCTCGTAGTCGCGCTCCGCGACGGCGATGACGATGTTTATCTCGCTCGAACCCTGGTCGATCATCTTTATATTTATGTTCTCCTTGGCGAGGCTCGAGAATATAGTGCCCGCAACGCCGCGCGTGGACTTCATCGAGCGTCCGACGACTGCGATGAGCGCGATGCCGTTCTCGACCGTCACGCTGCTCGCCGAAGTGACTTTCTTTATATCGTAGACTATATCATCCGTCTCGTCGCCGAGGCTCGTAGTCTCAACAACGATGCTGAAGTTGTCGATTCCCGAGGGGATATGCTCGAAATTCACGCCGTGCTCCTCGAGCACCTCAAGCATCTTGCGCACCGCTCCGCACTCGTCGTGGATGCGGTATTTTTCAATGTTTATCGAAGAGAAGCCCTTGCGCCCCGCTACGCCCGTGACAGTGTTCTCGGCGGGCTCGTCAGTGTCGGCAAGGATAAGCGTGCCGGCGTCCTCCGGGGAGTTGGTGTTCTTTATTCTGATCGGAATTTTCTTCTGCATGACGGGGAATATCGCGTCCTCGTGAATAACAGTCGCGCCCATATACGAAAGCTCGCGCAGCTCCCTGTATGTAACGGTCTTCATGACCTGCGGATTATCAACGACGCGCGGGTCGGCGATGAGGAAGCCCGAGACATCCGTCCAGTTCTCATAGAGATCGGCATCGGCCGCCGCCGCAACTATCGAACCTGTTATATCCGAACCGCCGCGAGAAAATGTGCGGATAGTATCATTGGGCATCGAGCCGTAGAAACCGGGAATGACAGCGTACTCAGTATAGCTCAGGCGCTCGCGCAGAATGGGTATCGTGCGCTTTGCGTCGTATTTGCCGCTCTCGTCGAAGAATATAACATCTGCGGCATCTATAAACGCGAAGCCGAGCAGCTTTGCAACTATCTTGCCGTTGAGATACTCGCCTCTCGATGCGGCATAGTCGCGGCCGGCGCGTCCGATGAAATTGAGGCGTATATGCTCAAAATCATCTTCGAGAGACATATCGAGCCCGAGTCCGGAAATTATATCATTGTAGCGGTTCTTTATCTTCTGGAATATCTCTTCAAAATCGCCGCCTCTCGATGCGGAATCGTAGCAGGCATAGAACATATCGGTAACTTTTGTATCTCCGCTGAAACGCTTGCCGGGCGCAGACGGCACGACATAGCGGCGGTCGGGATCTGATCTGATTATATCGGCGACCTTGAGAAACTGCTTCGCCTCTGCGAGCGAAGTTCCGCCGAACTTGACGACTTTTGTCATAAGGCTCTCCCCTTTTAAAATTGAAGATACTTTATTATACTAAAATGCCGATAAATTGTTACTCTTAAAAAGAAAAATAGCCATATCCGCGCCGATTTCGGAACAAAAGACAAAAAAAGACAGGCTTTCGCGGCATTTATCTGCAGTTTTGAGGTCAATTCAGCCGTTTTAGTGAATAGGATATAGACACCCGCACAAATTACAAATTCATAACAGAGTGTAACAGTAGGTTACAGTTTGCGCGCTTTTGTTGCAAAGTTCGACATTTTATACTATAATATCAGTTGTTCTCAGCTGTTCGTAAGTTTTTACGGAAAGGAAAAACGATATGAAAAAATTATTTCGCCGTCTCGCGGCTCTGATGTGCACCGTGCTGTTTATTTTCGGCGCGGCGGGCTGTGCGGTCAAAAGCGATAAACAGAAAGAGGAGCTGAGTCTCAAGTTCCAGCACACCGCCCAGGACAGGGAGGTCGGCGAGACACAGTCGATGATAACATACGAAAATCACTACGCCTATGGCATCCACTACCCCGCGATAGGCGTTGAGGCGATAGACAGCCGGATAAAAGCGGCGGCGCAGGAGATAGCCGACGGGTTTGTCAAAGAAGTGCCGAACTCGAAGCCCAAGGGCGAACTGCCGACGCTGAGCGCCGACTACAAGAGCTATCTTGTGACGGACAACGGCAAGAACAAGTATGTCAGCATCGTGTTCGAGATAAAGACCGACATTCCAGACAAGAGCATCAAGACGGACAGCATAGAGACGCTCGTCTTTGATATCCCCTCCGGCAAGCAGCTGAGCGCGGACGATATTTTTTCTGACGGCTACGAGAAAATCGCCAGCACGCGGGTTGTATCCTATTTCACCGCCAACCGCCTGTTCAATGCGGGCGTAGGCTCGGATAAGTTCAAGCAGAACACCTCAGCCGACAAGAAGAACTTCACAAAATTCTCGATAAGTTCCGACAGCTTAACATTCTATTTTGACTCCGGCGTTCTCTTCGACGAAGACAAAGGCTGCGTTGAAGCTGTATTTCAGCTCAATGATATAAAGCCTATATTCTCGACCGAAGCTGCAAAGGTTCTGCTCGGCGCAGAGGCAGTCACAGAAACCACACAGCAAAGCTCAACCAAGCCCGAGAGCACAACGCAGCACAAAAAGCCGAATCTCCCCGCGGGGGTCAAATATATCGCGTTCACATTTGACGACGGTCCGAGCAAGATTGCGACAAACAGAATTCTTGACACGCTCCAGAAATACAACGGCAAGGCGACGTTCTTCGTCCTCGGCACGCGCGTCGGAAGCTACTCTGCGGAGGTCAAGCGCGCCTACTCGATGGGATGCGAAATAGGCAGCCACTCATGGAGCCACGCAAATCTCAGAAAGATAAGCGCGCAGGAGCGCAAGAAGGAGATAAACAAGACGAACGCCATAGTCAAAGAGGTCATCGGCGTTGAGCCGACTCTATTCAGAGTCCCCTATGGCGACTACAAGGGAATTCAGAAGGACTTTGACCTCCCGCTCATCCAGTGGTGCATTGACACCGAGGACTGGAAATATAAGGACAGGCAGGGGTCGGGCAGAACTCAGGCTCAGCGCAACGCGGACATGCAGAAGATAATCTCCTCCGTCGTCGATCACGCGACCGGAGGCGAGATAGTCCTCATGCACGATCTCTACGACATGACCGCCGATGCATTCGAGCAGATAGCCGCCGAGCTGCACGCCGAGGGATTTGAGTTCGTCACCGTCCACGAGCTCTACAGCATCTACGGCAAGACACTCGAACCCGGAAAAGTCTACTTCTCGCCCAAGCAGTAACTAAAGCAAAAAAATTCAAAGCCAAGCTGTGTTTTACAGCTTGGCTTTTTTGTTTGGGGTTATTATAAATTGAGATTTACAGCATCGGCGCACTTGTCATTGACGGCATCTGTAATGCCCCTGCTTTCTCCATCACATAAACGTAAAAACAGCCGCAGCAGTTTAAATTGTTGCGGCTGTATGATTGCGATTTTCATTTCTCACAGCACATAGAGCACTATGCAGAAGAAGTGCGCGAGGCTGCCGAGGATAACAAAGATATGGAAAACCGAGTGCATATATCGATGCTTTATCCCGAGCCCGTAGAGTATCGCGCCGAATGTGTAGAGCAGACCGCCTGCGACGAGCAGGAGGAATCCGCCGAGCCCCAGCGCATGATATGTCGGCACGACGGCGAAGATTATGCACCAGCCCATGCCCATGTAGCATATCATCGAGAATACGCGGAATTTTTTGAGGTCTATCGCCGTTAGCGTTATCGCCACCGCCGCGAGAGCCCAGACGATGCCGAACACCGTCCAGCCGACTGCTTTGTTGACTTTTGTCAGTCCGCAGACCGCGATCGGCGTGTATGTTCCGACTATCAGAAAATATACCGTACAGTGGTCAATGACCTGAAGCACTTTTTTCGCGTAGCTGCGCGGAACGCCGTGATAGACGCTCGACATGGTGTAGAGCATTATCATTGACATCCCGTAGACTATCGAGGTTATGACTCCCGATATGCTCCCGTGGAGTGCCGCGACCGTCACGCAGGCGACGAGTATGACTACCGCCAGTCCGCCGCCGACTATGTGCGTGACCATGTTGAATATCTCTTCTCCCCGTGTGTAGTCGGGTAATTGCCTGTCTTTCAGCTGTGTTCTTTTCATAAAAACTGTCCTCCGAGTACAAAAATGTACTTTAGTACAATTATATCACCCAAAGTCCATTTTTATACTCGAAGGAGAATCAAAACTTAAATTTTCTGTGAATTATCCGACATTTTTGCAACTCATGATGCAATTCCGGCTTTCTTCAGATTTTCGAGATGTTCCTCATATGTGTCGGCATAGTAGTATTTTGCACTCGAGTCGTGGCAAAAATAGAGATAAGATACATCCGCCGGATCGAGCGCCGCATTTATCGTGCGAGCGCCGGGATTGCATATCGGACCTGCGGGCAGACCCTTGCATTTGTACATATTATACAGGCTGTTGTAGCGGTTGACGTCGCCGGAGATATAGGGTTTGACGCTGCGTTCGATATAGTAGATTCCCGAATCCATCTGCAGCTGCATACCCGCCTTGAGGCGGTTGTATATGACGGCGGCGATCTTTCTGACTTCGTTGGGGTTCGCGCCCTCTTTTTCGATTATCGACGCAACGGTCAGCACCTGATCCATCGAATAGCCCATGGATTTTGCCTTTGCCCTGTCCTGCGAGGTTATGTATTTTTCGCCCACGCGCAGGAAACGCCCTATCGCGTCCTGCGGCTTCTCGTTTTTATAGAAGTCGTAGGTATTCGGAAAGAGGTAGCCCTCGAGCTTGAACGCCCTTGTGTTTGCCGGCCTTGCGGCTATAAGCGGATAGTAGCTGTAG
>ULTQ01083860.1_pt1 | contig 21167 bp, 26 predicted proteins | sample 1957731 | NCBI WGS metagenome assembly ULTQ01 (sample SAMEA4835738, study PRJEB28245) | human gut metagenome | biome: gut microbiome; material: fecal sample | place: Denmark | collected 2008 | reverse complement strand
TATATAGAAGGTGCGTATGGGATCCGTCTGGAAAACCTGATCCTGTGCGTGCATGCGGAAAAGACAGAATACGGACAGTTTATGCAGTTTGAGCCGCTTACGTTTGTACCTTTTGATCCGGAGGCGGTCGACTTGGAAATGTTGACCGGGCGGGATAAAGAGTTGTTTGAAGGTTACCAGAAACAGGTATATGAAACACTGGCACCTTATTTAACAGAAGAAGAAAAGCAGTGGCTTTTACGGGAAACAAGGAATTTGTGATGCAAAAGGAGGAAAATGCATGAAAACAGGCAATATCTTGGTCATAGACGATGATGCGGAGATCCGTGAGATCGTACAGGTACTTCTTTCGAGTGAAGGATACACGGTAGAAACCGTGGCAGACGGAATGCAGGCATTGACAATGCTGACAGAAAAGACATTTTTACCGGATGTGATCATTCTGGATATCATGATGCCCGATATGGACGGATACAGTGTCTGCAAACAGATCCGTGAGATCTCGCAGGTTCCGGTCCTGTTTCTGACAGCGAAGAACAGAGAGACCGATCTGGTGGAGGGCTTTCTGGCAGGCGGCGACGATTATATGCAGAAGCCGTTTTCTTACACAGAGCTGATCGCCAGAGTGGGCGGTCTGATGCGCAGATACAGACAATATGGCGGGCAGTCTGATCCGCAGAAGGAAAAGCAGGTCTTTATCAGCGATCTCGTCATCGACAAGGATCAGGTTTCCGTGACGAAAAACGGTAAAAACGTGGAGCTCACAAATACAGAATATGGTATTTTACTGCTGCTTTCCGAAAACAAGGGTAAGGTATTCTCCCTGCAGGAGATTTATGAAGCAGTCTGGAAGGATACTTTTCTACCTTCTGCAAGCAACACAGTCATGGTGCATATCAGAAATCTGCGGGAAAAACTCAAGCAGGAAGAAGGACAGGGCGAGCTGATCAAGAATAAGTGGGGAAGAGGCTACTATATTGAGTAAGGAAAAGAAGCAAAAAGAAATTTATACCTCTGTATTTAAGACAAAGCTCTGGAAAAAGCTGTCTCTCTGCTGTATGGGGGCAGCAACGGGTTCTGTTTTGCTGCTTGCGCTGCTTTTCTTTGGCAGCAGGAGCATTATTTATCGTCATATGGAAAACAGGAATGTACAGCAGACGCAGAAGGATCAGGTCATGGCGGAGCTGCAGGCTTTTGTTTCCCAGCGGGGACTTTCCACGATCAACAAAAAGGAGATCCTGCAGTGGGAAAAGAAAAAGGGCGTGACAATTTCCTTTTTGGGCACAAAAGATACGATCCGTGAGCTTGAAACACTGCAGGAAAAATATAACAATTCCGTCATTTCGATTTACCAAAGACCGCAGGAGATACAGCCGTACGAGGTGCGTTTCAAGGATGCGGTTGTCCTGTGCAAACCGGTTCTCGACAGAATGACAGAACGGTATACGACGGCCGCACTTGTTATTTCTGTGCTGATCTCGACGTTATTTTTTATCTTTCTGCTGATGCTGTGTATGAAAAAAAGATTATCTTATGTGGTAGATCTGCGGGATGATCTGCGCCTGCTTGAAGCGGGAGATCTGGATCACGAAGTCACAGTAAGCGGAGATGATGAACTGTCGCAGATCGGAGAGGGCATCAATAATCTGCGGCGGAATGTACTGCATAAGATCCAGACAGAGAGAGATGCCATTACGGCAAACCATGAGCTGATCACGGCGATGTCGCATGATCTGCGGACACCTCTGACAAAGCAGATCGGTTATCTGGAGATTTTGTACCGGCGCAAATTTACACAGGAAGAGGAACTGTTTGATTATATCCAGAAGGCGAGAAGCAATGCATTTATCATGAAGGATACAACAGACAAGCTGTTCCGGTATTTCCTTGCATTTGGCGGGCAGCAGCAGGAAGCGCAGCAGTCCGAGGTAGATGGCAAGGCGCTGCTGAATTCCGTCTTGAAGGAACAGATCGCCTATATCAACAGCCAGGGCTTTGTTGTTTCTTTTTCACCGATTACAGAAGCTTTCCGCATGCTGATCAATCCGGAGGAATTTGCCAGAATTTTTGACAATATATTCCATAATCTGCGCAAATACGGAGATAATACGGTTCCTGTCAATATCAGCTATACACTGCAGCCGGGAGAACTGCTTTTAATGGTGCAGAACGGTATCAGACAGGATACCTCCAAGGTGGAAAGCACGAAGATCGGGCTGAAAATTGTGGAAAAGATCATGAAATCCATGGGTGGAAGTGTAGAAGTCATGAATGATGGACAGTATTTTATCATTCAGCTGGTTTTTAAAATTGAGTATGCATAATGTCTATTAGTACAAGGAGAACGGTATGAAAGAATATATGATGGCACTCGATCAGGGTACGACAAGCTCCAGATGTATTCTGTTTGATAAAATGGGGAATATCCGTGCAAAAGCACAGAAGGAATTTGCACAGATCTATCCGCAGGAGGGCTGGGTAGAGCACAATCCGAAGGATATCTGGTCTTCCCAGTATTCGGTCATGACGGAAGCACTGACAATGCTGGGTGAGGATGAGTGTATTGCCGGTATCGGGATCACGAACCAGCGTGAGACAACGATCGTCTGGAATAAGCAGACAGGTGAGCCCGTCTACAATGCCATTGTCTGGCAGTGCAGAAGAACGGCAAAGGAGATCGACCGCCTAAAGGAAGAAGAGCCGGTGCTTTCTGCCTATATCACAGAAAAGACAGGGCTTCTGCCGGATCCGTATTTTTCCGCTTCCAAGATTGCATGGATCCTCGATCATGTCGAAAATGCAAGACAGGAAGCAAACGCCGGAAATCTGCTGTTTGGAACGGTTGATACATGGCTGATCTGGAATCTGACCAGAGGAAAAGTACATGTGACAGATTATACAAATGCATCCAGGACGATGCTGTTTGATATTCATGCGCTGTGCTGGGATCAGAAAATACTGGATTATTTCCGGATCCCCGCTTCCATGCTTCCTCAGGTAAAGCCGAGCAGCCATGTTTATGGTTATGCAAATCTGGGTTCTCTGGGAGAAAGTATTCCGATCGCCGGTGCAGCGGGCGACCAGCAGGCAGCGCTGTTCGGGCAATGCTGTTTTACACAGGGCGAGGTAAAAAATACATACGGAACGGGCTGTTTTATGCTGATGCATACAGGTGACAGAGCTGTAAAATCGCGGGCAGGGCTTTTGACAACGATCGCCGCATCCGCGGACGGAACAGCAGAATATGCACTCGAAGGCAGTGTTTTTGTGGCAGGTGCTGCGATCCAGTGGCTCAGGGACGGAATGCATCTGATCGAGCAGGCGCCGCAGACACAGAAGATCTGCGAATCGGTAGAAGATACCGCAGGCACGATGATCGTTCCTGCTTTCACGGGAATGGGAGCGCCTTATTGGAATCCATATGCCAGAGGTATGGTAACGGGGCTGACGAGAGGCTGTCAGAAAGAGCACTTTATACGTGCTATTATGGAGTCAATCGCATTCCAGACGATGGATGTGCTCACTGCCATGCGTGCGGATGCGGAGCTTTCCCTGCTGAAGCTGAAGGTGGACGGCGGTGCAAGTGCCAATGATTTTCTGATGCAGTTTCAGGCAGATCTGCTTGGTGTGGATGTGCAGCGTCCGCGTTGTATTGAGACGACCGCACTTGGTGCGGCTTATCTGGCAGGTCTGGCAGTCGGTTACTGGAAGGATACGGAGGAGATCAAAGAAAACTGGCAGCTTGACCGGGTGTTTACCGCTTCCATGCCACAGGAAAAGAGACAGGAGCTTGTCAGAAACTGGAAGCGTGCGGTAGATTGCGCGCTCTATTATGCGAAATGGGAGGAAGAACATGATTGATTCTTCAAAAATATCACTGAACTTTATCAAAAAACTGGAATATACGGGTGGTTATCAGGGAATGCGCTATATGCTGCGGAAAGAAAGCAGGGACGAAGACACGGTACTGACCGCGTATGCATGGCCGGAGCCGTTCTGCTTTTCCAAAACAGCGCCGGAGAAAAAAATACAAAAAGAATTCCCCCTTACCCCGGAGGGCAAGGAGGAAGCTGTCAGCTGGTTAAATGAAATATATCAGTTAGAGTTTGCATAATTACCGACATTTCTGCCTGCATCTGTTCCGATCAGGTTCAGTGCCTTCTGCGTCAGGTGAAGACCATCTCCTTGCAGATAAGCAGCAGAAAGTGTTGCGGCTTTCGCAGAACCCATCGTAAAGGAACTGCTGCTTTTACAAAGACGTGTCTGTGCATTTCGTATTCTTGTATAGCCGTTGGCTATTTCCGGATCATTATAGTATTTTGGAAGACCGATGATGAAGCACTGCTCCATCTTGGTCTTCTTTTTTATTTTCTGATACATGGATTTCAGGTTGGAAGTATGTTGTTTTGCGGACATACCGGCAAATGCATCGTTTTCCCCCTGCATCCATATCAGATACGTATGCCTGACAGTCAGCCCCTTTTTCTGTGCGAGCTTTTTTGCCGCATTGACTCTGGTGACCACGGACTTATATCGGAAATCCGCCCAGGAAACAGAGCCGGTTCCGACTGCGGAAGCGGGAACGGCGATCACGGGCGTCTTTGTCTTCTGATAATAGGCATTGACAAAGGCTGTCACCATAGAACCCCTGGCATAATCATAGTTTTGGAGATTTTCATCATCCTGTCCTCTGCCAAAAGGTTCTTTCAGATCAGAAAATTTGTTTTTTGCAGTTACATAATTGTATGCATAGCCTGCATGATCCTTGAGCTTTGGTGCCAGGGCTGTATTTCCGACACCTGTCATATTGCTCTGCCCTGCAAAGACGATAATGTCAACCTTATCCCTTACAGTTACAGTGCGGGTTATTCTTTTCTTACCTGATTTTGCAGTGATCACAGCTTTTCCGCCGCTTTTTGCCTTCATGCGCCCGGTTTTCTGATTGACACGGACGACAGACGGAGCGGAAGAGGTATAGGTATAACCGCTGCCTGCAGAAAAAGTGGCTGTTTCCCCTTTCAGCAAAGTCATGCTTTTCCCTGCGGCGTTGACAGAAAAAGAAGGACAGATCAGCAGGACCAGTCCCAGAAAAAGAAAGAAAATACCATATTTACGTTTCATAAAGTCCCCCAATTATAACACGTTATTTATGCAGTTTTAATTTCCAGATACCCAACAAGATTCTTCTGATCGAAGCTGTCTAAAATACCCATGGTCGGATCGTAATAGGTACCGTCATAGCAGAGCAGATAATGGCTGTAGCGTCCCATCTTTTCCATTAAGATCGCACATTTCGGAAGTGTGACCTCTGCTCCCTGTGTATAGTAGATCACATTTTCATGCTGCAGCCCGAGATAATCGAGCGTGTCGACCATTTTGCCCATGCTTGCCTGCCAGTCTCTGCAGTGCATGATCTCACAGGCTTCATCAAGTGTAACCCCTGCCAGCATGGCGATACAGGTCTGTCCGCATAAGCCGTCGTTTGGCTGTGTGATCAGCTTTACGGAATCGATCTTTCGGATCGGCTGTGCAGCGGAATAAGGAGAATCGCCGCGGTAATGCGGGCTGCGGTTTAAGATTTCAAAGACAACCGGGAACGTTTCCCCCATATGTCCTTCTGCCTGCTGCTCTGTCACCGGAATCGTGTAATAGCCTTTGCCGAGCGGCGTCAGATTACATTCCCAGGAAAGCCCCATGGCATTGACGGAAATCATAAGGACACCCTGGCTGTCGCAGACCTCCCATACATTAAACGGTATATTTATTTTCAGTTCTCCGTTTTTGGATAAAATTTGACCACTAAAGTGGAATTTCATGTTCTAAACCTCCTGTATCATATCTTCACTCCGTTTTGCGGCAGAAAACTGCCATTCTTTCGAGAGTGTATTTAGTAATATGATAGCATACGCCGCTTTGCCGGAAAAGAGATAAAGTGGGATTTTCTTGTACTTTTTGACAAGCAATCATAGAATGTATATAATTTGAAGAGCTGGCTGATTGCAAATATTATGTGATATCGTGCAGAAGATAGAGGTATGACAAAAAAGAAAACAGAGGATACAAAATGAAAACAAAAGTACTGGTACTGGATATTGACGGAACACTGACAAATTCCAAGAAGGAGATTACGCCGGAAACAAAGCGCGGCATTATCCATATTATGGAGCGCGGACATAAAGTGATCCTTGCATCGGGCAGACCGACACCGGGCATGCGCCGCTATGCGGATGAGCTGGAGCTGGCTGCTTACGGCGGCTATCTGCTTTCCTTTAACGGAGGCAGGATCATCAACTGTAAAACCGGTGAGATCGTATACCAGCGCACGCTTCCGCCGCATGTCATTTCCGGGCTTTACCAATATGCCTGCAAACATGATATGGGAATCATTACCTATATGGGGGATGATATTCTGGTCGGCAGAAGAATGGATGAATATATTGAGCTGGAATCGCGGATCAACGCGATGCCATGCAAGGCTGTCAAAAACTTTGCAGCTTACGGCGAATATAACCTGAATAAATGCCTGATGACTGCAGAACCGGAGGCGGCTGCACGCCATGTGGAAAAGCTGAATGAGCTGTATGGTGACATTTTGAGCATTTACCGTTCAGAGCCTTTCTTTATCGAAGTAATGCCTAAGAACGTAGATAAAGCCACCTCACTTGACCGCATGCTCGAGACAGTGGGACTGACAAGAGAAGATGCGATCTGCTGCGGAGATGGCTTCAATGATATTTCGATGATAAAATACGCAGGTGTCGGTGTTGCCATGGCAAATGCACAGGAAGAAGTCAAGAAATCAGCCGATTTTATTACAGATTCCAATGACGAGGATGGCATTGTCAAGGTTATTGACACGTTTGTGCTGAATCAGGAGAATGCGTAATTTTTAAAAACCGATACATCGGAACAGATACCAGAATACCTGACAGGATCCAGAGGATCGGTTCACAGATGCAGACGGCGAGGTAGCCCATGCGCGGTACGAGTACAAATACGATGATGGCTTTGCCGGATAATTCAATGATGCTGGCGATCACGGGAATGATCTTCTGTCCGAGTCCCTGCAGAGTAGAGCGGAAAAAGCAGAGAATACAGAGGAATGCGTAAAACGGTACGTTGATCCGCAGGTATTTTACAGCAGTTCCGATGACGAAGGTATCGGAATCCGTGATCATGCGGACAAGCGCTGCACCACCAAAATATAATAAGAAAAATGCAACAAGCGACCAGACGAATCCGAGGATGGTCGCTGATTTTATGCCTGCACGGACTCTTTCCGGTTTTCCGGCGCCTGTATTCTGGCTGGTAAAGGTAACCAGAGAAGCAGCCAGCGTGGAGATCGGCAGAATGGAGAAGGAGAAGACCTTACGGGCAGCAGTATGTGCGGCTATGATCTCCGTACCAAGGGAGTTGATACCACTCTGCAGGATAATGGATCCGATATCGACGATCGAATACATGAGAGCCATTCCGGCGCCTGAGGTCAGAAGATCAGTAACAGTCTTTCCGTTCCATTTGAAATGCTCCGGTCTGATATGCATATACGGAATTTTCCGGATGACATAGACAAGGCAGACGATCACAGAAATGAGCTGGGCGATGACGGTTGCAATGCTTGCACCACGGATGCCAAGTCCAAGCCCCTTGATGCAGAACAGGTCAAGCCCCAGATTTAAGGTGGAGGAGATCGCAAGTGCGATCAGCGGAAAAACACTGTCTCCGAGGGCGCGCAGCATATTGCTGATCAGGTTATAAGCAGCAGTTACGATCAGGCCGAGGAAGATCACCTGGATATAAGCAATGGAATCTTCCATGATATCCGCAGGGGTATGTAAAACGATCAGAAGCGGTCTGATAAAGATAAGCCCCAGAACGGTCATGGTAATTGTGATCAGAAACATCAAAACGATACTTTTTGCGATCGTTTCTTTGATCCTGTTTTCATCTTTGGCTCCAAATGCATTGGCAGTCAGAATAGAAAACCCGATGCAAAATCCATTGATCATGCTGAACAGCAGAGAGACGATGGCAGTCGTGGAACCGACCGCAGCCAGTTCGGAAATACCGAGTGTCCGTCCTACAATGATCGTATCGCCTAGATTATAAAATTGCTGCAGGATATTTCCCAGAAGAATGGGAAGAGAAAATAATAATAATAGTTTTGTCGGATTACCTTTTGTTAATTCCTTCATGACAGCTCCCAGAAACCTTACTTAATCGTTTAACAGAGGTTCTTTTTTTTTACGAGCATTTTAATCCGAAGCCATTCTTGCACAAAAGATCAGAAATGTCAAACAGAAAATCACGGATTTTACACGGAAATTTCCAAATCCGCACACAAAAGGCCGATATGATCTGGATAGTTTATTTGGAGCATTGCCAAGCAAATGAGAGTTTTTGAAGGTCGGTTGTCAGCTGAAAGAGGCTCTTCCTTATCAGGCAAACAAAAAAGGTGAACACAAAATGGAGAATACAAAATCACACACACCGGTAGCACTCAGGAAGCAGATAGGTGGCACAATGTATGTTGTGAGAGTGCATTTCAATGAGGATGCAAAGGAAACCATGAAGGACAAGATAAAGAGACTGATTGAGAATGATGTCAGGGGAACGCAACATACTGCATAGGTAAAAAAGCATGCAGAAAAACTGTATATTTCGTGATATAATCGGTGTATTCGATGAGAGCGAAAATTTGAATTTTTATGTGTAAAGGAGAAACGAATGAAATTACTTGTGATAGATATACAAAAAGGAATAACAGATAGTAGACTTTTTAATTTTGAAGCGTTCATTGATGATACTATAAGAATTATAAAAGCAGCTAGAGATAATCAAATAGAGGTTATCTATTTTCAACATGATGATGGACCAGGAACGGGGTTTTCAATCGGTGATGAAGACTTCGAAATTGCAGAACAAGTGATTCCCAGGGAAGGGGAAAAGATATTTATAAAAAATATCAATAGTTGTTTTGGAAATAAAGATTTTACGGATTATGTTAAAGATGATAATACATTAATGATAGTGGGACTACAGACAAACTTCTGTATAGATGCAACTGTGAAATCTGCTTTTGAGAGAGGATATAAAGTAATTGTTCCACAAGGGGCAAATTCAACATTTGATAACGACTATATGACTGGAGAAGAGACATATAAATATTACAATGATATGATGTGGCCAAAGAGATTTGCTACATGTGTATCTGTTGATGAAGCAATTAAATTGATGGAAAGTTCAATCGAAATTGGTGGTGTAAAAATGCAGAAAATCAAAATAAAAAATTATTCTGATTGCAAATATTTCGCTGATGATATTAAATTTGGTAAAGTCTATCCTCTTTCGATTGCCCAGTTATATCAGTACGGTGATATATTTACAAAATCAAAAACGGAATTTAAAACATTTTTGTTTTGGCATTATAGCGGTTTTGCATTTGTTTCGGGAGAATATGATGAATGTTTTCTCGAAATGGTCTATGATATTATTTCAAATAGATACAGAAAAAACAATCGCCGATTTATTTTAATTAGTGGTGATGAACGTATTATAGAGTATTTTAAGACTAAAGAAAATATAACAATTGAACGCAGATACTTCTTTGAATATGACCAAAGTTATAATAAAACTCTTGCTTTACCAAATAATTGTGAAATAAAAGATATTGATTCTGAACTCATTTCAAAAATTCACGGAGGAATTACGCCTTACCTTTTTTGGAGCAGTGCTGAAGATTTTCTCTCCAAAGGTAAAGGATATTGTGTTGTAATAAATGACATTGTTGTTGCTTGGGCGTTTTCTGCCGCAATTAGTGATGAAGAAATTGACATCGGTGTTGAAACAAACGAAAAATATCGAGGAATGGGATTAGCTGCAATAGCTTCAACAGCTATGATTAACTACATTTTATCTGAAAATAAAAAGCCTGTATGGGCTTGTCATTCTATGAATACTTCATCTGCGAAGTTAGCAGAAAAAATGGGATTTAAAAAAACAAGCGAATGCTCGATAATCAAGAGCAAAGAAACATAATCTAAATAAACGATAAATTCTAGTTTGTAAGGAACAGAAACTTTGAATTTGTCTTTGCAAATGATAGGAGAAAGATATGAGAATACTAATTATAAATGGTGGTCCACACAAGGGAAATACGTGGCGATTGACGGAGATAGTAAGAGAGATTTTATACAATTTTGATAAGACTATTATGTTCGATGAAATACATTTATCAGATATTGACCTTCCGTTTTGTACGGGATGTAGTAATTGCTTTCGTAAAGGACATGTAGTCTGTCCGCATAATAAAAAAATGCAGCCGATCATGGATATGATAGAAGAAAGCGATGCAGTTATCTTTTCGGTTCCGTGCTTTCAGGGGCATTTGCCGGGAATATTGAAAAATTTTACCGACCATATGGCATTTATGTTGCATCGACCAAGATATTTTACAAAGAAAGCGCTTATCATTAGTACAACCGGTGGAGTATCAGCTGATAGTACAACAAAAGCTTTAGCAGCAACACTGCCAGGGTGGGGATTTTACTAATGCTATCAATTACCTATAACAGCGCTTAGTTGGAATGATTATAAACCTACAGAAAAAGATTTGGAAAAGACAACTAATCTCACAAAGAAGTTTTATCTAGATGTAAAATCCGGAAAAATGCATGTTCCAGGTATTGGAGTGCTGATTCCGTTTAATCTATTTCAGGCTATGTATGTTGGTAACAAAGGAGAGAAAGAGTATCCAACGGAAGATAATAATTTTTGGCCTAAGTATAAAGGTATGAGATATGCACCAGGCATACCTATGACACCTTTAAAGAGATTTCTAGGGTGGGTGATTTACTTGGTCGGGAAAAAGTTGTCTAAAACAATGATAATCACCTATAAGAAATAGACCGTAAAATTTCAGTTTTTTGGAACGATAACAAATTTTAAATTTATTGCTATATATGGGAGTTGAAGGAAATGATATTTACAATAGTGGTTGTCATAACTATTGTTTCTTTGATTGGATGCGTTTGCATAAAGAAACCTGCGGTAAGGATTGGACTTGGAATCATAGTTGCTTTGGGCTTAATGCTTACGGTTCTGATTGGTAGCTTCACCTATACGACAAGATATCGGGTTAATTCAGTTGACTCTTCCATCTCTCAAGATGGGAAGTATGAATTACTGTTTCAACAGATAGGAGACCCAGACTGGCCATTTGGATTTACACATGCAAGACTGGTTCTTAAAGATGAATTAGGAACGATTGCAAAGTATTCTTTTGATGTAAGAAATGATGGTGCTTCTGTTCATTCCGATTCATGGCAGGTTACCTGGAAGGAGGATAGCGTGGAGGCTGTGATTAGTGGGGAAGAGCAGAATGATGAACAGTACATTCTATATTTTGATGGAAAAACAGACTCTAATCAGTTGGAAACGAAGTATGGAAAGACTGATGAAGAACGTCGAAAAGAAAATCTTCAGAGACTTGAGGAAAGTCGGCAACAGCAGGGGGACGAAACTAAACCAGGAGTGGATTCTCAAACAACAGACGATCCTGTTTTAGATAATTGTGACGAGGAGCAGACCGATGAAGACGGCTATCCGCTTTCGGAAGAATACCAGGCATATAAAAGCGAATTATTGAGAATTGCTGGAGAGATAGCTCAAAACACGGATGCTGAGATCAAGTTCTATCTGTCTGCCAAAGGATGTCCTTATGCTGTGATTTTATCTGAAACAGAGGTTACTTCTGGAGAAAGAATCGAACAGCATCTGATTTTTAATGAGGCTTATGATGATTTGAGAAACGAGTATGTTCTTGAAGAATATCATTATGGAACGGACGGCGCACAATTATCTTCGCCGGTTATTCTGGATTTCTATCTGATTGATCGTCAATCACTGGAAGTTACAGATGAACAAATAAATACTTGGCACTGATTTGGACTGGTTGAATACATAATGCGTTATCACTTATAGCTGCAAATTTTAGTAAGTCGGTGCGTTTAACTGAAAGATGAATTTGAAGCTTACAGTTAGATGAATACATGACAAAGGGGCAAAATGGATAATTTTAGTAAAATGGTAGAAGGTGTTAAGATTACTATAGAAAAAATGAAAAAAACACCAGCAGAGCTACCTTGGTACATGAGTGTTGAACAGTTAGAAATGACGCTTAAAGAACTAGATAATATGAACCGAATAAGGGATATGAGGCAATTTATGCCTTATTATCCACGAGGAATTGCTGATAGTTGGGAGTTTGATGATAAGCTTGGCAATGAGCTATTAGAGGTCTTAGATTACTATATGAAATTTTGAGTGAATGCACACATGAATTTGTCAGATGGAGAAAAAGTATGAAGTTATTAAATGAGAAGATCGATAGGATGCATTTTGTCAGGCTTGGTTATGATTCATATTCGGAAAGTTATATTGCGCATCAAACAGATGGGGCAAATGATTGGTACTATAAAATTTCAGAGGAATTGTACTATATCTTTGATAAGGACAGAGGTAAGTATTTGGAACAGATAGAAAAGATACTTGAATTACGTGAGAAGAGCGAGCAGTTTTATTTCAGTTATATACACAATTCCAATGTATATTCTGAATTGAATGAATTATATTTTTGGAGAGACGCATGCTTAGGAAAAGAAAAGAATGAAATATATGTCAAAATCGGAACACCGGATAAACACATTCAATTAATATTTGAGAATGAGGTTTGTACGGAAGTGCGGAGAATTTGAAGTTTACGAGGTAAAGAACAATGAGAATAAGACCATACCAAAATAAAGATTTTAATACTATATCCCCATGGATAACAGAGGAACGTTCACATGCTCTATGGTGTGCGAATTTAATACCTTATCCACTGGAGAAAAAAGGTTTTGATGATTTATTGCAAGAAGCGGAAGAACGATTTGGTGATAGTCCCTTTGTTGCAACTACGGATGATGGACAGTTGGTTGGTTTTTTCTGCTTTTCAGTGAATTTGAATACAAATGAAGGGATGCTCAAATTTGTAGTGGTTGACAATGCTATAAGGAATAAAGGGTATGGATGTGAAATGATAAAACTGGCTGTTAAATATGCCTTTGAAATAGCGAAAGCAGATGCTGTGCAATTGAATGTTTTTCCAGAGAATCCCAGTGCAAAGAAATGTTATGAAAAAGTAGGATTTAAAGAACGTACATTAATAGAGAATGCGTTTCGTTTTAAGGATGAATTATGGGGAAGATGTAATATGGTTATTACAAGATAAGGAATGTGAAATTTGAAGTTTCGCCAGAGATACCAATTTGTTAAAGGAGTTAAAAAATGTTCCCTAAAATACTTGATGGTGCAGAAGTTTTGTATTATACACCTTATGACAATTTTGGAGAAATATATTGGGATAATGGAGAAATTGCACATTATGTAAAATATCTTGCTATATGTGTGTATCCTAATAAAAATAATGAATTTTACCTATTCCGTTGTGATGAACAATATGATGTTGTTGGAGATTCGCTATGGGACAGTATTGAAATGTGTATGGCTGTAGCGAATACATCACATGGGGGACAGATTATTTGGATAAAGAATGAGGTGTAGAAGTAATGTATAAAATTGTGGGATATTATATTTGTGAAAAATTAGATATTCCTAATTTTCTTGGTATAAGAGGTGATGAACTAATATCTGTAAGTGGTTGTTTTTCGGGTATACACCCTGATCTGACATATTGTTATTTTATCAATGATAAAAAAAACGAACGAATAGAATATCATGAAAAGTGGAATATAACTGAAGAAAAAGCCATTGAATTGCAGAAAGACATACATTCTATATTTGAAAGTTGCTTAGCAATTGATGGTCGCTTTTTGAATCTGGAGGATGCAAAAAAAATTCGTGAAAAATATTTTACTACAAGCGAATGTATGATTGTTAGCGTATCGACAACTGAAGAATATTATGAAATATTAACAGAGGAACTAAGTGAAAGTTCATGCGGAATAAATAATTTCTTTTCCGGTGAAATAGATAGTAATGAACTACTTGGCTATGATATTCTAGGTTGGGATATTAGTGGTTTTCATTCCTTTTTATGTAATAGTTTGCATAAAGAATCGGAAACATTGAGATTTAATAAATTTTGTTTGATGGAGAATGAATTTGAAACTGTGCAAGATTTTACAAAGAAGATTCAGGGTAAAGGAGAACCTGTAGAATGGATTCCGTGTAGGATTGGAAAGTGCAAATAGTATAGTTATGATACATGCACAAATTCCAGCTTTTCTAAGAGTTGAAAGCAATGTATTGTTGAAGTTTGCGTTCTTGTGAGTGAAACCAAGACTAGGAGGAATAAATAGTGAGAGATGTACATGTACACTTTTTACATGGAAATCCTGTAGGCTATAACATTGAATTTTTTGAGGGATTTATTAAAGTTGCACAAGATGCAGGGCTTGATGAAATATATATGCTTGAACATACCCATCAATTTACTGAGTTTGAGAGAGTATATGAACCAATAAAGGCATATAACGATTTTCAGAATAACTGGATAACAAAAAGAATGAACGGTTCGATAGACGAGTACATCCGATTTATTAAAAGAGTAAAGGATATCAAGTACCCTGTAAAAGTGAAGTTCGGTCTTGAAGTCTGTTATATTCCTGAAACTGTTGACCTTTTGGCGGAGATTCTTCATAAATATGATTTTGATTTCCTTACAGGCTCCGTACATTGGATTGATGGTTGGGGATTTGACCATCTGGGACAAAAAGAAATTTGGGAAAGCAAGAACATAGAAGAGGTATATAAAAGGTATTATAATATTATGTTTCAGTTATGTGATAGTGGTCTTTTTAACGGTCTTGCCCATCCTGATTCAATTAAATGTTTTGGATATAAACCAGACATTGATTTAACGGAATATTATAATAAATTGGCTGTTTTGCTAAATAAGAATGGTATGTATGCTGAGAACAGTGGAGGGTTGCAACTAAATTATAGTCATGATATTGAACTTGGCTTAAATCCACAATTGTTATCTGTTTTAAGAAAAAACAATGTGCAAATTGAGACAGCTTCTGATGCGCACAAACAAAGTGATGTTGGTGCAAATATTCTAGAACTTGCAAATATGCTGGTATAACGATAAAAAGCTCGCGAAGCTTTGAATTTGAAGGTGAGAACATGATGGAGTGGATAAACATTTTTGGGGCAGTATTTATAGCAGTAATCATGGTACCCAATATTATTTTTACATTAAAGTATAAAGATGGTTTTGAAAATAAGTGGAATAATAAAGGTGTTGAAGTTGTAGAACAGATAGGAAGATTTGGGTGTTTCGGATTTATGGTTGTCAATATTCCTGGAACCTGGTTCGGTTGGTGGTCTGATGAAGCTTTTGCGATATATTTAATAGCAAATGTCGTTTTAATTATACTTTATTGTGTGATATGGATTATTTGTTTTAGAAATAATACGATTTTTAAAGCATTGACATTATCTATTATTCCATCCGTAATTTTCATCTTCAGTGGAATTATGAGCAGGTCTGTATTATTGATTGTAGCATCGCTATTATTTGCACCTGCACATATATTGATTTCATATAAAAATGCAAAGTATTAGATGAATTTGAAGATGACGGAGGGAAAGAAAGTGAAAAAAGCATTGTTGGTAATTGATATGCAGAATGTATGTGTTGGAAAAAATCACGCTACATACTTTAAATATGATAATGAAATTCTGATTCAAACTGTAAACGAAGTTATTGACGCAAATGAAAGTAATGTGGTTGTTTATATCAAAAATATCATGAAGAAAAATTTAATAAATAAGCTTGCACCATTTAAGGCTTATGAAGGAACTGAAGAAGTGGAACTAGTTAGCAATCTTCATGTTATATCTGATTATGTTTTCATAAAATATGAGGGAAACGCATTTAGCAATCCTAAACTTAATGAGTTCTTAAAAGCACATAAGATTGAATGTGTGGAAATCGTAGGAGTTGATGGTGGTGGGTGCGTAGCATTGACTGCGTTAGGGGCCATAAAAGAAGGCTATAGTGTAATACTTAATGAATCAGCTATCGGAACAATGTTTAATAAGAATAAAGAAAAATATTTTAAAAAGCTTCGAGAAGCAGATGCAAAAATTATTTAGATAAATATAAGGCACTCAAAACTTTCAGTCATGCGGAGAGATTGAAAGCAACAGAAACTTTGAATTTCTCTCACTGTCTGGTTGATATGAGAAATTAATTATTTGCGTAAAAAATAAAAAATAACGCAGCGTGATATATTGCTTGTCACGCAGCGTTATATACTAATATGGGCCTTGAAAGGAGGCAGGATATGTCATTATATACAACAGGAGAACTTGCAAAGAAGTGTAATGTTTCAGTAAGAACCATTCAATACTATGATGAAAGAGGTATTCTTGTGCCAACGGATTTGACAGAGGGAGGACGAAGACTGTTCTCTGAAAAGGATGTTGCTACATTGGAAACAATATGCTTTTTGAGAGACTTAGATATCTCTATTAAAGATATTGCTGAAATATTGGAATCTGATGAGTCTAAAAAAGTAATTGAACTTTTGCTTGATGAACTGAATAAAAACCTTCAGGCAGATATTAAGAAAAAATAAAAAATATAAGAAATTTTTTGACTTCTTTCAAGGATGGCTCACAAAAAACAATTCATGACATATCGTCAATTATGGAGGAAAAAGAAAAGCGAAAGAAAATGTACAAAAAAATGCTGATCGTAGGAATTCCTGTAGAAATCACAGGAATTGTAACTTTTGTTATTGGTATATTACAAGGAATTTGGATACCATTTTTTGTAACTACGGCAGTGTATACTATTTGTGCTGTCTTTTTAGCAAACTATTGGTACAAACGGATAGAGTATATTTGTCCGGAATGCCATACCAGATTTCAACCAAGGAAAATGGAAACTCTGTTGGCAAATCATAATCCAAAGATGAGAAAGTTAACTTGTCCTAGTTGTAGGAGGAAAATTTGGAGTTTGGAAGTATATAGAAAAGAGGTGGATGCATAATGGAAACAATTAATTTGAGTAAGAAACAATTTGTGATATACATGGCAGTCGCATTTGGACTAGCTTGGATTTTAGAAATGATAGCAAGTGTTTTTAGTAATAATGGAAATCAGATAGTGTTTACTGTTATAGCGATGATTACCATGTTTATGCCGTTCCTTGGTGTACTGGTAGCCAGAATCCCGCTAAAAGGTATGGGATGGGTACCACATTTAAAAGGGAAACTTCGTTATGTATTCTTTGCCCTTTGGATGCCGGCGTTATTAAGTATCCTTGGAGGGGTCTTGTTTTTTGTGATTTTCCCGGATACATTTGACTCTGAATTTATGACGTTAAGAGGTCTTTTAGAGGAAGCGGGAGCGTTGGAACAGTTCGAGGCACAGGGTATCACGATACCAATGTATCTGCTGATTACGTCTGTTCAAGCTGTGACAATTGCACCATTTCTGAATATGTTTGTCGCATTAGGCGAAGAGGTTGGTTGGCGAGGTGCACTGTATCCGTATTTGAAGAAAAAGTTTGGTGACACCAAAGGCCGTATTGTGGGTGGTGCAATCTGGGGTGCTTGGCACTGGCCGATCATGATTTTTGCCGGTTATGAGTATGGAAAAGAATATATCGGCGCACCGGTACTTGGGCCAATCGTATTCTGTATCTCTACTATTATGATGGGTATTTTACTTGATTATGTATATGAAAAGACAGAAACCATTTGGTTGCCATCCCTTATGCATGGTGCTATCAATGCATTTACCATCTTTGCATATCTGGTAAAACCTGAATATTCCAATATGGCAATTCTAGGTCCAGCATATATTGGTATTATCAGTATGATTCCAATGATTATTGTAGCAGTCATCATTTGCGTAAAGACGAAAAGGAATTGAGTATTAAAGAGATATTCAATCTCACCCACAAATTTCAGTTTGGGCACGAGTTTGCCGGTAATCAAAAGTGAATAAAAAATGACTTTGGAGCCATTGTGGAGAAATCTACAGTGGCTTTTTTCATGCAATGAATGGTAGGGGTACTAAAAAGTCCTTGACATTTCGTTTCAGGTATGACTGCCAAGACGAGTATTGTGCTGACATCCGCAAAGGATGGGCGGCGGTAGTATGGGAGGCTCGGGTGGTGGTCCCGGCAGATCCGGCGGACCGGGTGGTATGTAATATGAAAGAGACAATGATTCAATTAAAGGGGATCCGGAAGAACTTTTATGAAGGAACGGCAAATGACTGTTGCCAGTATTGTGTTTTCTGTGGTATTTTCCATCTTTATCGGTGTATTTTTCGGATATTATCCGGCAAATAAAGCCGCAAAGCTCAATCCGATCGAAGCTCTCCGGTATGAGTGAGCGGTAAAGAGAGCAAAGAGTGTGAAAACGCAGCGACCGGAAAACAGGAAGATTTCCGGTGCTATGGTTCTATGATAGATACATCTGAGCTGGTGGCAAGATCCAGATCATACACAGAAATCTTTCCGTCTGGATCTCTGTCATCAATGATACGGATCACCGGTTGATATAAAAGATCCGGATTCTGGGCTTTTACAATGCCATGTGTCCCATCGGAAAGATAAACGACAATGCCATTTGGGTAGACTGCAATATTGGAAAGCAGAGCACTTAAGTAAGCACTGTTTAACTTGCCGCTTTGGACATCTTCCTGCAGGATCCTGCAGGCGTTGTAGTTGCTCAGGCTTTTCCGGTAGCAGCGTTCACTTGTCAGGGCATCATAGACATCTGCAATGGCAACGATCTGTGCATACGGGTGGATTTCATCACCTTTTAAACCGGCGGGATATCCGCTGCCATCCAGCCTTTCATGATGCTGCAGGACAATGAGGCGGGAAGCATCGGAAAGCAGATGCTTTTTCTCCAGTGCTTCATAGCCCAGGGATGGATGCTGCTTAATATGATTAAATTCCTCCTGTGTGAGGGCGGAGGATTTTAATAAGATGGATTCATTTAAAATGATCTTCCCGAGGTCATGCAGGAGTGCACCTTCCGCAAGCTCTTTCAGCTCATGTGTGGGAAGACCGGATTTAATACCGATGAGGATGCTGTAAATAGTTGTATTGATACTATGTACCATGGTGGAATCATCCGCCGTGCTGATCTGGCTTAAACAGATCAGGATATCTTTGTTTTGGAAGATCTCATCGAATAAAGCAGTTACGATCTCATCCAGCTCCGGCTCGTGAAAATTGCCCTGCTGGCGCAGGTGATCGCAGACAAGACGCAAGGTTGCCTTGCATTTTTCTCTGGTCTGTTCACATACCACGTCAGGAACTGAGATATCATCAGAGACAGGATCGTTGACATATACGGAAAAAATACCGACATTATTCAGTTTTTCCTTATATTTGGGAATCCCTGCTACGCCGGTCTGCAGGATCAGCTTTGTGCCCTGATAGATCGGTTTTGCCAGAGTCATGTCATCTGTTACTTCATTTAGTGAGATTCGTCGCATACTATTTCCTCAATTAACCCCGTAATGGTTGCGATAGCACCGAGCTGATTGCTCTTTTCCATGTTATCGACGTAAGTCTGACGGGTAAAGAACAGTTCATGTACTTTATCTGTCAGAGCAGTTTCTGTAATATCATCCTCGGAAAGCACCATGGAAAAGCCCTGTGCTTCAAAGGATTTTGCATTTAAAATCTGATCGCCGCGGCTTCCGCTGACAAGCGGGATCAGCAGGTTTGGTTTTTTCAGGGCAAGCAGCTCACAGATTGCATTTGCGCCTGCACGGCTGATGACAACATCTGCCATGGCAAATAAATCCTTGAGCTCTGCTTTTACATATTCAAACTGCTTATAGCCTTTTGTATTCAGAAGCAGATTATCCACTTTTCCCTGTCCGCAAAGGTGTACGACCTGAAAATCCTTTAACAGGGCAGGCAGTGCATCACGGACTGCTTTGTTAACATTGGCAGCACCAAGACTGCCACCGATGACCATGATCACAGGCTGATTGGCAGAAAAGCCGCATAAATCAAGACCTGCGATCTTATTGCCCTTTGTCAGCTCCCCGCGGATCGGAGATCCGGTCAGAACGGCCTTATCAGCCGGAAGATTCTGCAGTGTTTCCGGGAAGTTGCAGCAAACCTTTGTCGCGACCGGAATGCATAATTTATTTGCAAGACCCGGTGTCATATCGGATTCATGGATGATGCACGGGATCTTCAGGCTGGCAGCAGCGCGGACGACCGGAACGGATACAAAACCGCCTTTGCTGAATACAATATCCGGCTTGATCTGTTTTAAGATCTTTTTCGCTTCTGAAAAGCCCTTTACAACACGGAACGGATCCGTGAAATTCTTCACATCGAAATAACGGCGCAGCTTTCCTGTCGAAATCCCGTAATACGGAATATCAAAGTCTGCGATCAGCTTTTTCTCGATCCCGTCATAAGAACCGATATAATGGATCTCATAGCCAAGCTCGCGGAGCTTTGGCAGAAGTGCGATATTGGGTGTGACGTGTCCGGCTGTTCCACCGCCGGTCAGGACAATCTTTTTCATGATTTAGCAGCCTCCAGAGATTCTAAAGCACGTGCAAGCTGATCCGGACAGGATGTGTTTTTAAAGCCGCATCGGATTCCTTTTAATCTGGAAATGGCATCCTCTACCTTCATGCCCTCTACCAGTCTGGAAATCCCCTGCAGATTGCCATTACAGCCGCCTGTAAAGGAAACGGACTTGATAATGTCGCCTTCTACTTCTAAGTTGATCGCACTTGAACAAGTACCTGATGTTTTATATATCATAGTTTCCCTTCTTTCTATAAATATATGAAGAAATATATGAAGATGTAAGAAGCAAAATATACTTCTTCAAAATGCATTATAGCAGAAACAAGACGCGTGTGGAAGATAAAATTATGAGCAGGTAGTATAATGTATTCGTCTGAAATAAAAAGATAGTGATTGTCTGACAACGGATCATTACACAGAAAAGATTCAGGATCAGGTTGAAATGATCCGGGATGATGACGAGTGGAGGGAGAACTATATGACGATTGAAATGAAGATAGATGAAAAATATGAACAGGGAAAGCTGGATGGTATTTCAATTGGCGAAAAGCGTGGCGAGCAGCGT
>ULTQ01031891.1_pt1 | contig 21660 bp, 21 predicted proteins | sample 1957731 | NCBI WGS metagenome assembly ULTQ01 (sample SAMEA4835738, study PRJEB28245) | human gut metagenome | biome: gut microbiome; material: fecal sample | place: Denmark | collected 2008 | reverse complement strand
TAGAAAGGATGTATATTATGTTTATTTTAGACTGTGATTTACCTAATGTTGTTATTGGAATATTATCAACACTTTATAAAGCAATTTTATACTTAGTACCAATTGCAATTGTATTATTTGGTATCATTGACTTTTTAAAAGCCATTATGTCACAAAAAGAAGATTCTATAAAAACTTGCACCAGTACATTTATAAAAAGGTTAATAACCGGATTATTAGTATTCTTTATATTCAGTATAATTAATTGGATTTTTGGAACAATCATTCAAAATGTTGGAAATGCAGGAAACGCTATGGAATGTGCTGCTGCAATTTTAAAAGGTAATAAGAATAATAGTTCAACTTCAACAGAAAATCCAGAAGACTGTTATAATAGAATTTTTAACGAATGCATAAAAAGAACATCAGGTTCAGATGCAGAAAAAATTTGTAAAAACAATGCTAATAACAGTTGTAAAACAAAGAAGTAAAAATTTAATATTAAATAATATATACAAAATTTAGAATAAATAATATATCAATATTACAATAATTTATACGAGGAGGTAATTATATGAACATTTTTAATTTTTTTATTTTAGATGGATGTGGGGGAATACCAACAGAAATTACAGACACAATAGGAGAAATATATAATATTTTATTAATTGCAATACCAGTCTTTGTAGTTCTTTTTGGTTTAGTTGACTTTTTAAAAGCTGTAATAGCACAAAAAGATGATGCAATTAAACAAAATACAAGTTTATTTATTAGACGACTAATTATGGGAGCATTAGCATTTTTTGTTTTAGCATTAGTAAAATTTGGAGTAAATTTAATTAAAACTGGTAATACTAGTGGTGTTGCAGACTGTTTAAATAGTATTTTTGGAAATAATTAATATCAGTAATTCAATAAGGAAGGAATAATTATGTATATATTAAATGGATCATGTGGTTGGTTGCCAGAAGGACCAATCAAATTTATAGCAAAAATAGTTGAAATCATTAGAAATTTAACACCAGTAATACTAATAATAATAGGAAGCATTGATTTTGCTAAAGCCGTTATGTCACAAGACAACAACCAAATAAAAAAAGCACAAAGTTCTTTTATAAAAAGGATTATAGCAGGTGTAGCTGTATTCTTTGTAATTGTTATCATCCAATGGGTTGCAAAAATAATTAACAATGCTGATGAATCAACAGGTGCGAACAATGCATTTTCATGTCTTGATGCATTATTAAATGGAAACTACAAACAAGATGATAAAAAATATTATGAACAACCAGAATACACAGGAACAACAAAGACAACTAATACTACAAAAAAAGGATGCTACTGTAAAACCTTGGAAGAATATATTCAAGATTATTCATATATATCTAATCCACAAGCACAACGCAAACAAGCACAAGAAGCATATAATAAATGTACAAAAAAATGTAATGATGATGGTCATTCAAGTGGAAGTTTTTAATAATCCCATTATAAAAAAATCAAGTTAATCCTTGATTTTTTTATATTTACAAGATATTTTTTCTATATCGACTTGATTAATTGAGTTAAATCTTTTTGAAATTTTTTCGGTTGTGTTATGAATATCCTTTATATCCTTATTAACAGTTTCAATGCTTCTTGATAATTTATCCCATCGCTCTTTATATCTTCTAAATTCTTCAGATAACAAATTTAATTCATTATGAATAATCGATGCATACTTATCTCTTTCAAGATTTTTTAAAATTACTTGTATTGTAGTTAATGTACTGATTAAAGTTGTCGGTGAGGTAATCCAAACTCTTTTTTTATAAGCGTATTCTACTATATCTAAGTGATATGCATTCACCTCAGCAAATATTGCTTCTGCTGGTAAAAACATAATTGATTGATCTGATGTAATCCCTGGTATTATATATTTATTACTTATATCATCTATATGTTTTTTTAAGTCAATTTTAAATTTTTTTTCAAATTTATTTCTCTCATCAGCACTTAAATTTTTATCAACCATATTTTGATAATTTTCTAAAGGGAATTTTGAATCAATAGCAATTAAACCAAGAGGTTCTGGCGCAAATAAAACGCAATCGGCAATTGTTCCATTACTGAAAGAATATTGAAGTTTATAAATTTTGTCATTTTTTTCTCCAAATACATTACTTATGATATTTTTTAGATTAACCTCCCCAAATATTCCACGTGATTTTTTGTCAGTCAAAACACCTTGTAATGAAACAATATCAGTAGACAAGCTATCAATTTTCTTTTGAGCCTCATCTATTTTGGACAATCTCTCTAAAACCGATGTAAAAGTTTTATTCGTTTTTTCAAAATTTTCATCAATACGCTCATTAACCCTATCATTTATTGAATTAAGTTTATTATCCATTCTATCATTTAATTTGTTAAAATCATCATTCATAGTTCTACTTAATTCAAATTTAAAATCAGAAATCTCTTTTGTAACACTAGTTTCCAATCTACCTATTCTCTCAGTTATATTAGATTCCCCATTATTTTTAAATAAAGATATTAATGTTGCAATTAAATTTAACAACAAAATCAAAAATATAATAATATCCATACCATTCTCCTATCATTTATAATCAAATTTTATCACATCAAACAAAAGTTCGCAATATATCAATAAAAAATTTTTTATAATTTTACATTATATATACTTAATTATGCCTTAAAAAGTTTGACATTACATAGCATTTATGTTATTATAATCCATGAAAAAGGGAGGAATGCATATGGCATTAAAAGATTCATCACACAATTTACTAGAAAAAAATCGTGAATTATTAAATCAATGTGGTTCAGATCACACAAACACAAATTCGAAACCAACAGTTTCAAATTTAAAAATACATTCTGGATTAAATCTTTTAAATTCAAACACTAAGGTGGTATATTCAACAATATTTGGAACAAAAGAAACAACAGGAAATCTTTTTTTCTACATCCCAGGCATAATGAAAATTGAAACAGAAGGTGCAGTTGATACACGTGAACAATTTTTTAATATTCCACCTAAAAATTATACCACAAAAAATGATCAACTTATTTGTGTAGATCTATACGTTAAATACCAAGTAACTAGCGCCATACAAAGTTATCAAAGTAGTCAAGATGTAATTAGTTCAATTATGGAAGATGTTAGAACATTAGTTGACGAATATATAAGTAGTAAAAACGATGACTTTTTTGACACAAAAAGAAAAATTTCAATGATTGATTTAAATCAATCCATTATTAAAAATATCGAAATTAAATACGGAATTAAACTTATTGAAGTTACTTCAAATAATATTTCAAACCCATTAAAACGACAAATAAACGAAACAGCAAAAAAGGAAGAAGCAAAACGTATTCAGGCACAAAAGAATCAAGAATTACAACTTACACTTGAAAAAAATGAAGCAGAAACAAGGATGAATATTGAAAAAAAACGTCTAGAAATAGATAAAAAAGAATTAGAAATGCTTAGTAAATATGTAAATAAAAGTAAAAACGCAGATGCTTTAGCAAGAATGTATAGTAACAGAAACGGTAACACAAGCAATCAAGATGTTGATGTTCACCATCATTCAAAATAAAGTTAATTTAACATTTTAATTAATTATTAATAATGAAAAAAATATAGTAATTACTATATTTTTTTTGTAGAAATTGACAATATTTTTACTTCATCATAATCCAATTTTCATATCCACCATCAACACTAATTAAATTATAACCAGATTTATTTAATATTGATACAACATTATGGCTGGATAAACCTCTTTGGCAATATACATAATATTTTTTGTTTTTATCTAAATACATTTCTGGATTTATAATTAATTTTTCATAAGGAATATTAATTGCACCTGGAATATGATTATTATTGAAACTTTGATTACTTCTTATATCAATAATATTAATTTGATTTATTATTGATAAAAAATCATTCATTGAAATTCTAGATAACAAATCAATCACCCTAATATAATATATGCAATAAAGCTATTATAGCAATTATACTTAACTACGCGCATCAAAAAAAACCAAAATTTGGTTTTATGGTTGTATTATAAATAGTGTTGGTGAGTGTAAATCACTACACTATTTTTATTTAAAAAAAGGACATAAGTTTGATACAATGTAATTGTTAAGAAAACATTGAAAGGAATAAACTTATGTCTACCAATAATTATATACTAAATTTACTAAATATTAAAGATGAAAATATTCATATTATTACAGAATGCAAAGAAAAAATTATAAAAGAAAAAAATTATAAGATAATTGAGGGTGTTTTAACCTATAATCCTGAATTTTGTCCTTGTTGCAAAATTGTTAATCAATCTACAAATGATATTATAAAATGGGGTTTTAGAAAACATTGTATTGTTAAAATTCCTAAACAAGGAAATTGTTTAACTAGATTAATTCTTCATAAGCAACGTTTCTTTTGTAAGCACTGTAATAATACTTTTATTGCTGAAACTAATCTTGTTGATAAAAATAAGAATATTTCTAATAATACTAATCTTCAAATAAGATTAGAACTTATGGAAAAGCAATCAGAAAAAGATATAGCTAAAAGAATGGATGTTTCTGTTTCTGTCATTGATCATATACTAAATGAAATATCATCTAATACTGTTTTAAGGCATCCTACTTTACCAAAATCAATGAATTGGGATGAATTTAAGGCTACTAAAGATACTAAAGGTAAAATGGCTTTTATTATTACTAATAATGATAATAATAGCTTATTTGATATAAATGATTCGAGAAAATCTAGAGCCTTAGAGAAATATTTTAGACGATATTCTAAAAAAGAACGTGATAAAGTAAAACACATATCAATTGATTTTTATTCAGGCTATATCCATTTAGCTAAAAAATTATTTAAAAATGCCAATATATCTATTGATAGATTTCATATTGTAGTTCAAGCTTATAATGCCTTAAATAGTACTAGAGTTAGTTTATGTAAAAAAGATAACTCTAATTATAATAAATTAAAGGACTATTGGAAACTAATCGTTAAAAATGAAAATGATTTATCTGAAGAAAAACAATACTCTAAACATTTTCACAAAGATATGTCCCAAAAAGATATTGTTCAATATTTGATTAATACAAATCCACTTCTAAAAGCTACTTATGAATGTTATCAAGGTTTAATCAATTCTTTAAAAGAAAAAGATTTTAACAAGTTTAAAGCAATAACATTAAATCAAAACAAAAATCTATCTTCAAAAATGAAACAAGCATTAAAGTTATATAAAGAAAATATTAAATATATTGAAAACTCATTTAAATATGATATTAATAATGGAATTATAGAAGGCACTAATAATTTAATTAAATGTATTAAAAGAGTTGCTTTTGGCTATAGAAAATATGATCATTTTATATCTCGTATTTTCTTAATTAAAGGCATTATAAAAGGATGATTTTCATCATCCATTATAATCACAATTCATTTATCAAATTTATTGTTGACCAACACTATTTGACAAAGAACCTTTTTTATTCATCATCACTAAAGAAGTCATCAAAAAATTGATCATCTGAAATATCTTCTAAATCTTCATTATCATTAATTTTATCATTTAAATTATTTTTTTCATCAACAAACTTAATATTATCTATTTTTTGATTTAAATTTGTATTATTATTTTCAGCCTCTTTCTTTTCTTCTTCTTCAATTTCAGCAATTTTAGCATCAATCTTTTTAATTAAATCGTCGACGTTAATTCCATTTTGACTATTTTGTTTATTGCCTCCAAAAAAATCTGGAATCTGATTATTAGAAGAACTAGTATTATTAAACATTGGTGGAACTGGTATATTAGGATTAATTCCCCCAAACATATTTGGCATTCCAAACATATTACCTGAATCAGGTCCAAATTCACTCATCATTTTTTCATTCATTTTTTCATCAACAAACTTTTTCAAATCAAATAAATGAATTGGTTCTTTTTCTCTTATAGGATATTCAGCTTTACCATAAGATTTTCCCCATGCATTTTCTTTTTCCATTTTCCAATTTGGAGTCAACTTTGTTTTGAAAGGCATCATTCTAATTCTTAGTACAACCATACTCCATTGTGGTAAACGTTGCAAATCACTAACAGTAACTAATGGTGTTGAAGCTGTTTTATCTTTTTCTTTTGATTTTTCTTCACCACACATTTTACTTAACTCTTCTAGTGCAGCAAGTTCACTACTTATTAAATATACAATATTTCCGCAATTTCCCTTAATTGTTTCACCATTTTCTTTGCCATAAACTTGATATAATTGAGCAAAGTTTTGAATTATAAAACTAAATCTTATAGCTCTACTACGAGCTGCAGTGACCATTGTGGTAACATCTTTTAAAGGTGGCATATTAGCAAATTCATCTAATATAAAATTGGTTCTGAATGGTAATTTTCCACCAGATTCTTGAGCAACATCAATTAAGGTTTCATATACTTGTTTTATAAAAATAGTAACTAAAGAGTGATATGTTTTCTTCTCATCCTGAACAACAATGAATACAGCGGTTTTTTCTCTACCAATATCTTTCATATCAAAATCACTATGTGATAACATTTCTGATAAATTTTCACGAGATGAAAATAATTTAATTTTTTGTTTAAATACTGATAAAATAGAACCTTTTGTTTCACTTGGAGCTAAAAGAGTACTTGAGACATTAACATACGCAGGAGATGATTTATCTTTAAAATCAAAATAACAATTCATATATGGTTTATTTCTTAGTTTTTCTTCACCTACTGTTGTCATTAAATTAATAGTATTTAAATTAATTTCTTCTTCCTTTGCATCTTCAAATAAAGCTAAAGCTAGACCAGCAAAATAATCGGCAGATGTTTTTTCCCAGAATGGGTCAGAATTTTGCGATTTTTCATCATACAAAATATTCATTGCAAGGTCGTCTAATAACTCATTTGCTTTGTCAGAATTACCTTCCTTATATAATGAATAAGGTAATGCTAAAGGATTCCAACAATTTCCCTTTTGTGGATCACGAAAATTTAGTAAAACTATTTTATAACCACGCTCTCTTAATTCGTTTGCATTGTTTTCATAGATTTCACCTTTGGGGTCTGTTATAATCATAGATTGGTTACTTTTTGCCAAACATTTAACCATAGGTTGAACAGTCATTTGTGTTTTACCACTACCAGTAGAACCTATAATTAAATTATGATATTCCCCATCATCAACCCATATTTCTTTTCCATTATTAATTAAAGGAATACCACCATATGGAGAAGATTCCTCATTTGCATAAACCAATTTTAGTTCTTTCTTCATTTCTTTATCTTTTGCCCAACGTGAATATCCCTTTTCGGCTTTATCTTTGATTTCAAAACCAAATCCTTTTTCCCTGTTAAATATCGAAGATGAAACACTCATCACGAGAAGAATTAAGGAAATCAACCATGCAATCATAGTTTTAGGTAAGTTCTCACCAACAAAGGCTGGAAAAGGGTTTAATCCAGCAATTTCGCCAGATGTAGCTAAACTATTAATATTCAAAACAGCAACAGCAATAAAATACAAGAGAACTAAAGAAAATAATCCAAAGGCAGCCATATCTTTGGGTGTTGCCCTAACTTTTAATTTCACAATAACACACTCCTTTTTATTTAAATTGAATTACTATTTATAATTGTCTTTCTTAAATTCATAATAAGAACAACAATTAATAAAATAACGCCACCTATAATTACAAAAATGAATTTATGTTGACTTAAATAATCTTTAATCATTATTCCAAATTCAACTTCATTCGAAAGTTGAAACATGATGTTATCATAATTATTGTCCTTAGATAAAACCCATGTATAAATATTATTCTTTTCATCAACAGAATCAGCATTATGGTTTACAACTTTATTATAAAATTTAATTTTCACAGTAATGCTATCTAAATTATAAATATAATCACTCATCAAGTCAACCGAAAAAATATCATTATATAAATAATCACCAGTAGTTTCAAAGACAAATAAATTATCATCTTCTTCAATATTTGCACCTTCAAATAAATACTTCATAATTGAATTATCTACATAATCATTTAAATTTTTATAAGTATTTGATAATTCTAAACCCGAATATTTATTTCCAACAATATTTTTTGCATTGTAACCAATAGTTGTAAATTGTTTCTTTTTATACATAAGAAAATAATCAACTGAATCACTTGTTTTTAAAATGTTTTCATTTTCATCAAGTAATGTGACATTTTCAATTACTTTCTTTTTATTTGTTATAACTAAATTATAATCTGCAGAACAACCAGTAAAAAATATAAACGTAAAAATTAATATAGTGAGAATTTTTCCTTTCATAACATCACCTAAAATCCAAAGAATTTTAAAGGGTCAGTAAGACAACTTTTTGTTTCACAACCATATCTTACTTCAAAATGTAAATGTGGTCCCGTTGAACTTCCGCTTGAACCTACTTTTCCAATTTCTTGACCAGGATTAACTTTATCACCAACGTTAACTGTTACACTTCCACCATCCATATGACCATAGTATGTATAATAAACAGTTCCGTTTGAATCGTAACTTTTAATAACAACAACATTCCCATAACCACCATAACCGGTAGGACCACACCTATTTGAAGCACTTGTAGAATAGCCACACGAATTATATGCAGCAATTACTTCTCCACCAGCAGCTGCAGATACAGTAGTTCCTCTAGGATATCCAAAATCATAACCAGAGTGAGCAGTTCTATGTACACTATCAGTTGTTGCAAAATAAGCTGTAATATAATTTCGCATATTACCAGGTAAAGGTGGAACAAATTTATTTATATATTCTATTGTACCACCTGTTTGAGTTAAATTACCATTGGAGTCTTTATAAACAAGTCCTGATGTATTCTTTATAATTTTATCTATTTTTTTAACAAAAGCACTATTAACTTTTTCTCTATATTGATTATATAATTGAGTCATATCATCAGATATTTTTGTAACTGTACCCAATTTAGTATCACCAATTTTCATATAAGCAACTGTTCTTGCTCTGATAACCATTTCTCTTAATAACTGTTCATCTGTTACATTAAACATTTCATCGCCATATAATTGATACATAATTAATTTGACATAATCATCAAACGAAATATTGATTGTATTACCATCAACAGTTATTTCAACCATAGCATTTGTTTCATAATTTGTAACTTTTCCACTAATGACACTTTGACTCGAGTTTGATTTACTATCTGCACCATAAGTTAAATCATTATATTCATCAACTAAATTCAATATATCATCAGCAGTTTCCTTTTTATTTTGGCGCTCTTGTTTCAAAATTTCTTGGTTAAATGAAGCTTTAATTGTTTCTAAAACACCACTATCATAGTCATCATTTCTATTTGTTTTATATTCTTCTTTTAAATTTTGAGTTATATAACCATCATAATAAAAATGAGAAGTTTCAGCTGTAGCCAAATCACCATGCCTCAAGATATTTACTGCATCAAATAATTGATTTCTCATATTGTTAAACATACCAAGTAACCCATTGGCAATAGAGAAACGAGTTAAATAATTACCAACTTGAGAAATAAATTGATTTGTATCTTGTGTAATACCGGTCATATTTCCATCAAACGAACTCAAGTCATATACCAAAAAACCCTCTTCAACATCAGAATCAAGTTGTCCTAAATCGACTAATGAATCAGCATAAATATTATATTGAGCAACCAAATACCCTTTATAACATTGGAGTTTTTTATCGTAATCATCATCCGTTAAATTCTTACATTTAGATAATGCAACGGCGTTTATAAAAAAATTTTTATTTGTTTTTTCATATTGACTCATACCAGCATAATAGTTAAAGAATCCACGTTGATATACATTAAAAACATTTTTAAAGAAAATAGAAATACCACTTTCTAATTCAACATCAGAGCCTATAACATCGCTTGAGGAAGATTCTGTAAGATAAATTCTTTCCTCACCACCACCTTCATAAAGCAATGTTTGACTTAATAAACTTATATCATTATTATCAAATGAAAATACTTTTTTATAAACGTTCAACATCTTAAAAAACTTGGTTTCTTCATCATGTTCAACTTCTTCATCTGTTTTAAATCCATGAAGTGAAACAGCGTTCTTAACTTTTTCTTCTACAACTTTCGCGTTTTCATGAAATCCATCAAAAACATCAAAAATTTGATTAATTTGCTCTAGTGTTCCAAAATAAACAGAAACAAGAAGAACAAATACTACTATTCCACCTAACAAATAAGGTAATACAGTAAGCAAAGTAGAACATACAGCAACTCGAACGGGAGTTAATGCTTTTTTTAATGCAAGTTTAGCTCCTGTTTTTGCCAGTTGTTTTACTTGTTCTTTTTTATCTTGCTCCATTTAAATCACCACCACTTAATAAATTTTATTAATATCCTCCACCACTACCAAATGAATCCAATTCTTGTTCAGTAACAACAACATTAATTCTCATTCTTCTACTTCCACATACAAATAATGCCTCACCTTGATTACATCTTTTAATACTCTCTTTTTCGTTTTCATTCAAATCAATTAATTTAGACAAATCATCAACAGCTTGCTTCTTTAATCCCATAATTAAATAATATGAAGCGTTATCAAATATAGCCTTACCTTGAGTAATTACTTTATAATCACAGAAATCACTTGGTTGTTGTGTAATAATTATTGTACCTGTATTATACTTACGAGCACGTCTTTGAATTTGTGCTAAGAAATCAGCTCCTAATGTGTTTCCACCCAATAAGAAATGTGCCTCATCAACAGTTAAAACAGTATTAATAGATTTGTCCAATGTTAATCCCCATGCATATTTTAAAATATTAAAGAATAATGCATTTCTAATATTTGTGTCGGCATTCATAAGTTCTCTTATATTAAATACAATAAACTGACTATTAGAAGAAATTGTTGTATGACCATCAAAATAATATTTAAGTTCTTTTGTTATAGGTCTAATTTTTATTTCAAGTTTTTCTAAAATATCTTTTTCATGACTTTGTTCAGGCATTGAAAGTATTCTACCCTTTATAGTCGCATATACATCTCTAAATGTAGGATAATCAGATGATTTAAATTTAGAAAAATCAGTATCAAAATTCATTCCAAATCTTCTATATGTATCTTGAACTACCTCACTAAACATTGTTAAAACATCTTCTTCTATATCAGGATCATAATACTTTAAAAATGCCTTTATAGTTTGAAGTGTACGTGTTAATACCGTATACCCTAATCCTTCTTTAATATCATCTTCATCAGCATCTAAAACAACTTCAAGTGGATTAATCATACCATATTCTCCACCTTTTCCTAAATCAATAAAATCACCATCATATAATTTTGCCATTTCCTCAAATTCACCCTCTGGGTCAATTATTACAATTTGACAATTATTTCTAATATGGGTTCTTATCATTAATTTTGCAGCAGTTGATTTACCACTTCCGGATGTACCTAATATAATTAAATTAGCATTATTACGATTATGTTCCTTTTTTACTTGATATAAAAATTGATTAAACAAAATTACACCACCAGAAAGATCAACACCAAGTAAAGTTGAAAGACCTGGATCTTTTATACTATCAAATATGAAAGGATACATTGCAGCAATTGTTGGTGTTGGAATTGGAGTACCAATTCTCTCCTCAATATCTTGAGCAGGAAATATTGGAATCATCGATTTTAAAACTTTATCTTGTTCAAAACGAAGAGGAAATGCCTTAAGTTCCATTGCTTCCAAATAATTTTTAACCTGAAATTTTTTATTTATTAATTCTTCTTGAGAATCAGCAGTAATCATAATATGCATTTGAAAATCATAAATTTTTGATTGACTTGATGCAATTTGAGAGATAAATTGTTCCAAAGATTCATAATCTTGTCTAATTCTCTCTTGAATAGTTTTATCTGTTTCTTCATGGTATCTTTGCTTTAAATCAGCAATTTCTTTATTCAACATCTTTCTTAAGATATCAAAAGGTAATGGAATATGCTTTATGACAATTTTTATTCCTGACATACTTGTTAAATTTGCTAAATATCCTGTTTCAATATATTTTGGATATGAAACAACTGTCATAATACACGCATATTTATCACTAATTATAAAATCTGAAGCTTTAAATTCTAGTCCCTTAGGAGCTATTTGACTTTTAATATCCATCACTCATCACCGTCCCAAATGTAGTAGTTTGTCCACCGTTTAAGAAATTATCTAAAACCATTCTTAAATCATCATTAGATGTTTGTGCAGTTGTTAAACCTGCATTAGCAAAATTATTAATTAAATTTCGAATTCTTTTTTGAATAACATCAATATCTTTATGTTTAAATAATAAATAATATTCTGTATCAACAACGTTGTTATTCATAAACATATTTGCTTTTTGAATATCTTGCATTATTAATTTTCTCTTAGATGGACTTGAAACAGAATTAAATAATAATTGCAATTGTGACAAATAAACATGTATATCAACAGGTCTATCTGCAACTATAATCCAAAACTCATAATCAATCATATTGTATACATTTTTTAAATTAGAAATTATTATATCCTGTGCTTCCTGTTCCAAAATAAAAATATTTCTTGGTCTAATTTTTATACCAGATACTTTCATATTATTATCAAGAATTATCATACCATTGGTTATACTTTTAATTGGAACAAAAACCTCATTAGTATATTTACTTTTTGAATTTGTTGACTTCATCTTTATAACACCAACCCTTCCATACAAATTTTTGTCTTGAAGTTATATATTGATAAAAAATTGAGATAAATTTTCTAACATTGTGATAATAAGCAAGTGGAAATACCAAAAAAGCACATACTAAACCAGGTAGCAAAGCTATAATAGTATAAGTTATTTGCTCAATTGGCAAGGTTAATAATAATATAAAAGAGACAAAAACACCACAAGATAAAATGATTAAATCAACCGGTTTAAATAGTCCTAAAATCAAGGCAGATTTTTTTGAATTTGCCGGAATTAAATAAGTATTCACTAGTCATTCCTCCCTTTTTTAACTTTTATTAGCATTTTTAATTTTTTCGACATTTTTTCTGTTTTTATCAATTTGATCATTAGTATCATGAACATTAGCAGCTGCTACACGATAAGCAGATTCCAATGCAGCATATTGTTGTGCAAACATACTCTCTTCCCTAGACAATGCATTTATATTGTCAAATTCTGATTCAACCTTATCTTTAACATCATTAAATACAGTAGCATTTCTAATATGGAATCTTGATTTAAATTCTTCACGTTGTACACGATCAGTTATTTGATTTAAACTACGTTTGTATACCAACTTATCATAATCGGCATATGACATATCTTTTAAAGCAAATTTTTGACCGCCAATATCAAATTCATAATCATTTTTTGCCTCGTTATATGTTCCACCAAGAGCCTTATACTTATCACGGTCAACTTTTGATTTTAATGAATCCTTTTTATTACGTGCATTAATCATTCCAGTATATGCAGAGTTCATTTGACCAGACAATATGTCACGCTTTTCTTGGAATTTTCTTAATTGCGCTTCTAATTCCTTTGTTTCTGAATTAATTCTAGAAACTGGGCTAGTATTTTCTTTTACTCCTGCCGTAGTTGCAAAATCACCAATTAAATTCTCAAATCCAGATCCATGGCTTCCAGTAAATAGCCACGATCCAAATCCACCTGAAGATCGTACCCTTCCCTTTGCATCTGTATATGGAGTAAACATAGCCTCTCTTCTTTCTCCAGTTTTTTTAATTGCAGCATCTCTTATTGCATGACCAGAAATAAATGGATTCAAACTTTTTCCCTTTAATCCTTCACCAGAAACACTAGTTCCTCTAAATGTACCCGCAACAGCTCTACCACCTGTACCTATTGCACCTGTAATTCCTGCAACACCAGATCGGATTGCGCCACCAAGTCCTAATCTACCAGCATTATTTTTACTAATATTTTTTGCAACACCAACTGCATTTGAAATTCCACCGCCAATAATACCTCCTGCTATTCCAGCAACTCCACCGGCAATTGCAGCAGTACTTTTAGCATCTCTTGTAAATCCTCCTAAACTTCCACCAAATAATGTTTCGACAATCTTAGGAAGTTGCAAAGCAAATAAAAAGCATCCAATGATTAAAAAGACATATACTAAAGGTGAACTTGAAAATGAATATGTAAAATCACCAGTAACACTCTGAATTCCATTTTTATCACCAAAAACCAGTAAAACCTTTACAATAACTAAAACAGCAAAATAGAATGCTATTAATCTAATAAATAATTCAAGATAAGTTTTTATCGTTTCTTTTATCCATTTACTAAACAATCCATTTTCACCACTTTTAGGATCAATATAAGAAATAATAGGTAAAGGAGAAATTAATTGTAAAAATGATAATTTGACAGCACGAATAGAAACACCAACACAAATAATAAGCAATACAATAGCACATAACAAACCAAATATTATACCAATCCAATCGATATGAACTACTAATTTTTTGTTAATTTTTAAGTCAGCAATATCTATCAACGCTTTATATATATCTCTTTCATTTAACCCGTTACACATAGATTCAACTAAATCACCACTTTTATCCTCATTCTGAAGGACTTGCAAACATGGACTTGGATTTTCACAAACATCTTCTAAACTTTTATCTATTGGTCGTAAAAATTCATTACAAGATTCTTTAAGTTCATCAATTGACAAATCTGATTTCCATATCTCCTCTTTTTTAAAATTATAACTAACAAAAGGAGCCATAATTGCGTAGGATAAATACTGTGCCGTTGAAACATTTGATCCAGAATCATTCATAGTATTCTCAACACTCGCTCTAGTACTTACCTCATTAGTACCAAAAACAATTTTCTCTATAACCGCACCTTTTAAAATAAGGCCTTGAAGTTCAATTGCTTTTTCAAATATGGTATTAACAGTACCAAGCATAATTAAAACAATTACTAAATGAGTTAAAATTTTACTTGCCCCAACCTTACTATCAGATAATTTTTCTGGATCAGTTATATACTGTATAACAGAAAAAGCAAGTTTAAAAACCATAAAAAGGCCTATAAGACCAAATATGTTATTTTTCACATTTTGAAAAGCTTGATTGTTAAAAATATTTACATCAGATAACGCAATAATCAAATCATATAATGAAACAATTAAACTAGAAATAGCTCCAAATACATATGCTAATATAATATATAATACGCCAAAAACCAAAGACATTTTATCACACCTTTCAAGAAGTGTTATATACTATTTAAGTATAACATATAACACAATATTAATTCAACTGTATTCTATTTTTTCTCTTCATATTTTTTCAATAATTTAATACGTTTTTTTATCGTTTCTATTTCTTCATCAAATTTTCTTTGCTCATCATACAATTTCTTATATTCATCATACTTACTTTCAGAAATAATATCTGAATCTCTTCCACTTTGATTCATAGAATTAACATAATCACTATAACTACTATATGACTGTCCACCTTCAAAAGCATTTACAACGCTTTCATAATTTTCTTCAGAAGAAAGTTTATTTGTCAAATCAGCAGTTGCCTTATCATACTCGTTTTGTGCTATTTTTTGTTCAGTTTCGAGTTCATTTAATTCAAATTTTATATCATCCTGTGACATAGAAGAAATTCCAGAAGATTTTTTTTCATAATCCTCAATATTTTCACGAATACTATTTTTTACATCACCTGATTTATAAGTTCCTTTATTGTCATATAACTTCTTAACAGTTTTCGCACCAGCGGACAATCCACCAGTAACTATATTTCCAGGAACGCGAAGAAAACTTAAAGGAACATTACCAACGCTTTTCATAGTTGAATTAATAACTGAAGCTTTATTCAAAATACCTTTTGTATTAGACAAATTACTCTTAAAATTTTTAAAATTATTTTTTGCCGTACCAACGCTACCAACAGCAGCTTTCGCATTATCTTTAATATGTAGTGAATTTGATACAACACCACCTGCAACTGAAGCACCTATTGCACCTGCTCCAATTGTAAATTTAACTGAGTTTTTAATAATATCAAAGAAATTATCACCCTTTAAATTAAATAGTTGGCTCAACAATTTAGGTAATTGTAATACAAAAAGTAAAATACCAATTATCAAAAATATATTAACTATTGTTGAGTTACTACTTTCACTATTTAGTAACATTCTAAATAATACAACTGAAAAAAATACAATTGCCAAATGTATAAATAATTGCAAAAAAGTATTTATGCATTCCTTAAGCCAAGAATTAAATAACTTACTACTATTTATATCAATATAAGAAACTATAGGAACAGGCGCAAAAGTTTCTAAAAAGGATAATTTTATTGTCCTAATTGAAATATCAAAACAAATAACAATTAAAAGAAAAATAACAACTAATGCAACAATTGGCGAAATTATAAAATTAAATGAAAATACAAATTCACCATCACCTTTAGTAGTAGAGCTTTTAGCATCACAACTACTTTTATTATAAAAAAACGGATCAACTTCTGTTGCAGTTACAATTGGTTCAGACAATATTGCTTCAACAGAATAATTTTCTCTGCCATAATTAATTAAATCATAAATATATCTTCCATCTCTTATTCCACAAAGCATTGTTAATGATTCTGGCTTTTTGTTATAAATATTCGACCAATCATTTATCATATTTAAAGTTTCAATTGAATAATTAAAATTTTCAACTCCACCCTCATCGTTATGAAATGAAACTAAATCCTTAATGTCCTCTTTATTAAACTTAATTATACCACCACAATCGTAACATAATTTTGTTCCATCCTTACAAGAATAATATACATCACGACTATCAGGATAATTTCCTTCCGAATCAGGATAACTATATGGAGCATAATACAAATAATAACCACATACAGGTACATCAATAGTTGAACCATCCTCAGAACAATAATCAAAATTTTTTGTTTGTTCCAAATTATCTTCTTCCGTAAAAATATTTGGACATCCATCAAAAACTTTAGACAAAACACTATCCCTGTTATAATCAATAAAATTGCTAAAAACTAAATAAGCTAATTGATCACCAGACTTTGATATATCAGTACTTGTTTCTTTAAGTCCAGAACCATTTCCCATAATGATTTTACCAATAACATTATCCCTAAGAATAACACCTTGTAATTCATAAGCTTTTTCAAAAATAACTGGAATAGTTGGAATCAAACAAAGAGAAACAACAATTCTCGTTAAAATTTTCCCAACTGATTGTTTTTTATCCGGATCAATAATGTAATTAATAATAATAAAAGCAAGTTTAAAAAGCATAAAAAGGCCCATTACAACGTAAACACGCTCAATAACAGCCTTAACTGTTTCATTAACAATTCTAACATCTGCAAGCATTATAATAAAGGAGAAAATTTTGCTAATCCAACTTGCAAGAACAATATCAATATTTGCAAATAAAGATCTAATACTAGGTAATGCCCACATCTTATCACTCTTTTCCTTTTATAAATTATTTATTACTATTTAAACAAGTACCACCATGAGAAACACCAGAAATATTCAAAATATATTCTAAGACAACTGGTAAAATAAACAAAATAACAATACCAATTAACCTTTTAACAAATTTTGCAGCAGATTTTTTTAAAGCACCCTCTTCACCACTAGTTATCGCCCTAAAAAAATCAAGCATTCCTAAAACCAAACCAATAGCTAATGCTATCCATTTTACCATATCAAATAAATCCTTTACAAAAGCAACAATTCCCGAACCAACCAATTCTTCGCAATTAGTTGCATTTGTAACATTTTCAGAAGTAGTTGTGGTATCTAAAATAACACTAGCATTAACACGACTCAAATTTAATAAAAATAAACTATAAATAAAAAATAACTTTTTTTTCATGAAAAAACCTCCAGTTTTACATAAGAAAATTATATCATATCCTTTAAAATAAAACAATAAATTAAAAAGCAAAAAAAAAGGAAATAAAAATTTCCAATTTTATTTAATTAATTTTTCTTAGCTATTTATTTTTACTGGCACACCATTACATTTGCCATTTACAAAGCATTCAAAACATCCCCAGTTTTTTTCATTAGTGCCTCCAACAATTCCAACAACAAATTGAACTAATGAAATAACAAAGAAAACTATAGCAGCAAGAATAATTCTTTTAATCAATAAACCTTGACTTTTCTTAATATCATCTTCTTTTTGTTGTGTAACTGCCTTTCCTAAATCAATTAATCCAAATAAAACAACCAAAATAGGTACAAATATTTTTATCAAACCAATAATTGTAGAAACCGCAGCAGGTAGTGCACTATCTAAATTTATACTACCACATGATACATTTTCCAATATTTCTATAAATTCCATAATAATTCCTCCTACGACATATATTACCTTAAATTATATTAAAAGTCAACACTAACTATCAAAACAACCCCAATATTTTATTCTTTTTCGACATTTCTTCATCAATATCAACCTCAAAACCTAATTTTAATAAAAATCTGCTCAATGCATGAATATTTCTTTCACGATCATCCAAAGGTGGCAAATTATAATAAACTTTTGATTTTGACTCATATTCAAACTCTAATATATCTTTCGAACTTAACAAACTCTTATTCAATATTAATTTTTTATCTTCTTTCTTTATTTTTGCAAAAGCATTTCTATCAAGCATCATAAGTTTATTAAGTTTAATAATTGATGGTTCAACCAAACATAAAACCTCATTACACAAACTTTCGGCTTGTTTACTTGAATTGATATCAACTAAAACAATATCTTTATCACTATATTTAACAATAACATTTCCAATTTCATTACTTGTTGTATTAATCATATCTTTATCATTAAAGTAAATAAAATCACGTTTATCAACCTCTATTGCTTCAACAGAGTAATGCTTTGACAATATTTTTTTCATCATATAAATCAAAGTTGAAGCACCAGCTTGTTTTGTAATATTTTTTACACCAACAACCATAGTACCTCTTCCTCTTGTATAACTTTCAGAAGGAGTAACATTTTCATCATTTTTTTCAACTTCAAGTTGATGAATATGTGCAACATCACGATATGTATTTGGATGATTATACAAATACATGATACCTTCAGCGTTTTTAGTAAAATTATAAATTCCCATTGAAATCAATTTAGATAAATATTCAGTAGATGAACTTTCTATTGAATCATCTAAAAGCAATATTACTTTTTCCATATCTAAAGCAATGGAAAGTTTTTGTAAATTTTTAATATCTTTATAATTTTTTATAGCAGTTATATCTAAAATCATACGTTGAAAATAAAAGTTTTGAAAAGTAGATATAATTTCCTCTGCATCAAATTCACCATTCAAAGATTTAATAATATCAATGTCCAAATTTTGCAACATTGCATTATACTTATTTGCTATAATAACATTCATTTTATCACCTTTCTATCCATTACTATTTATCAGTTAAACTATAAATTGTTCTAGTTTCTCCAGATATAGGAAACTTTAAAGTATTACCAATTATAGGAATATCAAAATACATATAAGTTACAATTCTATAAAAAGGACCTCTGCTAGTTTCGTATTTATATATACAATAATCATAATAAGAATGTAATGTAATTAAACTACTTCCATCATTTAAATCCTTACAGCTTGTACTGAATTGATTCAAATTATTATTAATGCGATACCCAACATCACTTAATAAAGTATTAACATTACTTGTAAATTCTTCATTTTCACTAAAATCAATATTAGGATTTGATTCAGCATATGTTTGAACGTAATTAACTAAGCTATTTTTAATTTTACTAGCTCTAGAATAATTAATGGCATACATTAAAATAAGCATTGTTAGAAAAGCAAATGTTATAAAAATTCCAAGTACAAATGCATTACCAATCGATTCTTTCATAACGCACCTCCATTAATTTGTTTTAATACAATTTCCATTAGTCAAGTAATAAGCTAATTCACTAGAAACATATTTATCATATTTAATCTTGAATCTACAAACTGTATAATTAGATACAGTTGAAGAACCTGAACTAACTATATTATAATTGCCAGACGTAATTTCCTCACTACTACCATCTGAACCAATTCTTTTAACAACCAAATAATTACTCAAATCTGTTGTAGAAATAGTTGTTGAAAAAACTGGAATCTTATCAATTTTACTTTTATGTTCAGTATAATTAGAACCAGAATATGATGCAGAAATAGAATAAGTTGTTCCAGAAATAATTGGAGCATTATCCTTTGAAAATTCAAATATTTTTCTTGTTTTTCCATAAACAGGAATTCTAAAAAAATCACCAAAAACGGGTAAATCAATATAAATATATGATATAACACCATACTCAAAATATCTGTCTTTCCATTCAGAAGTATCTACACCATTTTTATAAATACAAAACTCATAATTTGGATTGTAATTTCTTTCAGAATTGTTATACAAAGCAACGCCTTTTCTAACATTGGTGCAATTATTTATACCAGGTTTCATATCATATCCAATTGATAAAAGTTGTGCATCAATTTCAGTAGCACTTTTTTCATTATAACCTTCATACTTTTCAATAGCATTTATAATTCTATTATTAACTTTAAAGGCTTTGGAGTAACTCATGGTTCCAGCTAAGACAGCAAAAGTCACAACTATAAAAACAATTATAATATTATATAAAGCAACGCTACCAATACTTTCTCTCATAAGTTACTCCTTTCTTTAATTAAAATTATTTTAAATCAATATATTTAAATATTATTTGCATGTTTTAGTAGACTCATCCCATGTTGATACAACAGAACATTTGCCATCAGACCAAGTACCACCAGCATTTGAACAACAAGATTTTTCTGCTGTTCCCTTTAACAAACTATTAATAAGGGGAGTTGCAATTGCGGCAACAACGCCAATTAAAACAACAGCAATAACAGTTAAATTTGCCTCTCCAGCAGCTTCTTTCATTTTATCACCACCTTTATATTACATACTTCCATTTATATTATAACATATTTTATTATAAACAAACATTTTTTTAGAAATTCATCAACATCATCATAGCAAATAGCATTAACAATAAGATACCTCCACCTGTTGCAAACAACATTTGCATAGTTTTGTTTTCCATATGATCCAAACGATCTTTATATTTTTGTTCCCTTGATTTATTTTGCAAGGCAGAAACACTCTTAGAAAACATAATTAACTGTTCATGTTTATTTTCTTGCGATCCTAAACCCAAACGATATAAAAGTCTCATCATTCGCATTGAATCCCTTACAGGATATTCCTTAGCAAAATCCATATATGGATCAACAGAAGCATCACCCTCTTCGATCCTTGCAACCAATTTTTCAAGACCTGGTTTAAACATTTCTGGGGCAGTTTCAATACTTCTAGCTAAAGCTACAGGAACAGTATAATGTTGAATTAAAATTTCAAGACCTTTTAAATAATAAGGCAACATTAGATTAATTTTATACAAATTATTTTTATAAAATTTTTTAAGTTGTGTATAAGGCATTTTATATACTACAAATCCAACAATTATTG
>ULTQ01089075.1_pt1 | contig 22431 bp, 17 predicted proteins | sample 1957731 | NCBI WGS metagenome assembly ULTQ01 (sample SAMEA4835738, study PRJEB28245) | human gut metagenome | biome: gut microbiome; material: fecal sample | place: Denmark | collected 2008 | reverse complement strand
TGTGTACGATACAAAAATGACGGATTCTCCATATTCAAGAAAGAGTTAAGCGATGAAGAGGCCTCCCTGTTAAGGGAGGTGTTGTCAACGCTCGGACAGTTTGAAGGGCTCGACAATTTCAAATGGCTGGATGATTTTAAAATTGGGCTTGGACTTGACGAGCAGAGACAAATAATAAGTTTCAGCCATAATCCTTACCTACGTAATTCAAATTTGCTGGCAGCTCTTTTTGATGATATTTCCAACGAAGTGGTTGTTAAGTTGTCTTATCACACGTTTGCTGATAAAACAACAAGATCCATCGATTTCCACCCTTATCTGCTGAAGCAGTATAACGATCGATGGTTTGTCATCGGTGCAGCTGACAGCGACGGAAAGATACTCACCTTCGCTCTTGACAGGATAGACGATGTAGAGCCACAGCCAGAGAAAAAGTACATCAAGTGCCCTGACGACATTAACGACCGCTTTGAGGACATCGTAGGCGTTACCCTTTACGAGGACCGACCGGTTGAACATATCGTCTTTTGGGTTAGCGATGCATCAAAAGATTATGTGGAGACAAAGCCTATCCACCCATCCCAAATTCTATATAAAGGTGACAAGGAAGAACAGCTCCGTCATGAATATCCAAACTTAAACGGGGGCAGCTTCTTCTCTATCGACTGCATTCGTAACTATGAACTCATAAGAATATTGTGCTCTTTTGGCAAGGAATTAGTCGTTTTGTGGTCCGATAACAACATCCAGGACGCAATTTATCAGCGGATTTGTGAGATGAAGGAAAATTATGAGGATGCGCGAAGATAGTGTTCGTATAAGCATCGTAACTTTGCAACTAATAATACAACCGTACAAATCAACCATTAAAAATAGAGAGAAAAATGATTTATAAGATTAAGAATTTCAGAAACTTCAATAATGAAGGCGCAGAATTTAATCTCGCGCCCATTACCATTTTAACTGGATCTAATGGAGCAGGAAAAAGTTCTTTAGTAAAATCATTGATGTTGCTAAAAACTTACGTGAGTAAGAATAAAATATCTACGTCTAGCAATATATTCGGAATGTACAAACCGATCCCGGAAATAAAGTGCCCGCTCTCATTCCAAGATGGGGAGCTTAAACTAGGACGGTTTGATACCGCCGTCAATGCCGAAAGCAAAAACAAGGTAATGACATTTGAGTATAAAATAGACTCACTCAGTCTTGGATGCCCGGTTAACGTATCATTGGATTTTATCGCTGATGAAGATGATGCCATGAATAATGGCTGGCTCAAATGTGTCACTATAAAGAATAGTGACAATAAGGTAGTGTATAAAGCTACCGTTGAGAATAAAAAGATTGAACTCACTGTCATAAAATTATCATGGTTCAAGCAACGATTCATCAAAGCTGGACTTATTTCATATTTCGCAGACACGGTTGAGGCAATATATGGTGATGAATGTATCGGAGTCGATCATTCTCTAGGAATAACAGAAGAAACAATTCTTTTTCATAAAGAGTTGTTTTCTAAACTAAAAAAACTAATTAAAGAAAAAATAGCAAAGTCAGAGGCAGCTCTTTTCATGCAGTGGCTCAAATCTTCTGACAAAGAATTGGTGTCGACAAAATATGCCGATCAATTTTTAGCGACTGCCGGTTTTGATGTGATAAATTGCGAAACAAAATTTCTTCGGAATCTTTGCGAACTGACAAAAGAAGAAGCCATCAGAAAAATCTCTAGCATATCCTTAGATGAATTTGATTCAAAAAAAGTTGAAAGAGTCAAAGAATACATCGTTTCCTCATTGCAATCTTCCGAAGTAGGGTATTTTAAAGATTGGTATTCTGCCCAGGAGAATAAGTTCCTTGACAAAGGTTATGAATTAAACGTCAATGACTTAGATTTCATGAAAACAAAAGTTGTAAGGTCATTTCATTTAGGTGACGATAAAACGACATTTGAAGAGCCAACAGAGACTTCTGAAGAATCTATGGAGAAGAATGTTTCTTTCTCTAATATAGTAACATTCTTGTATCTTGCAGACGACGAGGCACGAAATTTGATAATGGAGAGTCCTTTAGGTATGCTCTCGTTTCATTATAAGGACTATTTATCAACATTCTATTCCTATGTATCAGATACTGTCTTGCCCGAATTGCTTATGCCAGACTTTGTACAGGAAATGCATTATTTGGGTTCTGCACAAGTTTCTGTTCAACGTTTGTATAGCAACCAATCAGGAAACAATAGTTTTTCTGATTTGTTGTTGCGTTATTTTAATGCCAAAAGGAATTATGTAGGAAGATATGAATGCGACTCTTTCTTGAATAAATGGATTAAGGAGTTCGGGTTGGGATGTTCTCTTACTTTAAAGAACACTGAAAGTGGAACAGGGCTATTAGCTCTGCTGCATGAGAAACCTGGGGATGAAGGCAGATTGCTGGCAGATGAGGGATATGGTATCACTCAATTGTTGAGCATTCTACTAAATATTGAGATGGCTATTTTGACCGCCAAGACTCATGAATCTTGGGAGAGTGATGGATATATGGTAAAATGCAATCGTAAAAGCAAAGGGTGCATTAAATACCTAACTCAGACTTTAGCTATAGAAGAACCAGAGAATCATCTTCATCCAAAGCTTCAGTCTCTTTTGGCAGATATGTTCCTTGATGCGTATACCAACTACAATATACACTTCATAGTAGAGACACATAGTGAGTATCTTATTCGCAAATCCCAAGTGCTGGTTGCGCATATGGACTACTCTTCCAATGATGAAGCGGAGATGAAAAGCCCATTCAGGACCTACTATCTTCAGAAAAATGAGCAACCCTATTCTTTGGGGTATCGTAAGGATGGTAAGTTTGTGAACGAATTTGGTAAAGGCTTCTATGACGAAGCTGCAAGTCTTATGTTTCAAATGCTTTAATTTATGGATCTATACATTGATAAGAATAATCTTGTTTCATTCCTTAGAGCTGGAAAGAACACAAATGTTGACGACCGTGATGTGTATGAGGAATGCCAGCGGCTTATTCGGAGAAATATGCATTTGATTTTCAACTTCGAAAAACGAAGTTGTGAAAAGGACGAAGACCTGTTGCCGTGGTTGTTATCTAAGGTGTCAGCTGGCAGAGGTAAGTCTGAGAACGTTGATGAATTCAGAACACAGAAATTTCCAGAGCGACCGCTAAAAACGAATTTCAGGACTAACAAAGATTGGAAACTGTTCACGTCTGTATTTATGCTTGATGACGAGAAGGTGAGTACTTTGAAGGATACCCACTCAATGCTAATTGGAGATGTAGGAGATGAGGTGGCATTACTTCGTGAATTGTTTTGTACAGGATCTTTTGATCTTCATTCTATTTACAACATAAGAGATAAACAAACGTTTCCAGGATGGAAAAGATTGCTTGATGATGGTCATATTATGCCTTGTAGTGATATAGTCATAGCTGATCGTTATCTATTTGATGTAAGCAACACCGTCATGGATAAGAATCTTTATGTACTTCTAAGATTGTTTGCTAAAATGAAAGACAAGCAAAAGGTGAATATTGTCTTCTTTACTGATGTAGTCGAAGAAGAAAAGCGTTCGATTGTCAAAAAAAATATTGAGACTATTTTTGGCAAAAAATCAGGAACGAAAGTAACTTTTGTTATGTACAAGAATGAACGTCCTCACGATCGATTTATATTAACAAACTATAGGCTCTTCCGTTCTGGTGATTCTTTTAATAATTATTTCGACGAGAACGGGAACCTTAATACAAAGGGCTTAACATTAGATGTAGACAGTCTTGCTAATCAAAATGTTATCTCTATTGTAGAAGAGATCCGTTCTTGGTTACAAGGAATTTGCATCAGAAATCCTGAAAATATTTTTGGTGATAAATGTAGTAACTTTATTCATTTCAATGAGTAGACAATTATAACAGTCTTACTTACTCGGCTCTTTAACATTTAAACATTATCAAGGTCACACAATGGCAACTTGGGGACATACAAATATTACAATAGATGGGCAACTGGTCAAAGCCCAGGCTCCTGTAATTGTATCTGCGAGTAGAAGCACAGATATACCGGCATTCTATGCGGACTGGTTCTTCGACAGACTTGAGAAGGGATATTCTGCATGGACTAACCCATTTAATGGCATTAAGTCCTACATCTCTTATGACAAGACACGTTTTATCGTATTCTGGTCAAAGAACCCCAGCCGACTTCTGAAATATCTGCATATCTTGAAAGAGCGAAATATAAAATGTTATATTCAGTATACTCTGAATGATTATGAAAAAGAGAGGCTGGAGAATGTTCCTCCACTTAGCCAACGCATTGAAACCTTTAAGCAATTAGTTGACAACTTAGGCATAGGTGCCGTTATTTGGCGGTTTGATCCTATGATTCTTACCGATGACATCAGTATAGACAATTTGCTTGATAAAGTCAGAAACATCGGAGACCAACTTAAAGGTTACACTGATAAATTAGTTTTCAGTTATGCTGATATTCTTATATACAAGAAGGTGAAAAAGAACCTCGAAAAAGAAGGAATACCTTACCACGAATGGACAGAAAAGCAAATGGATGAATTTGCCTGCAGATTGGCTGATATGAATAGAAATCGTGGATGGAACTTCCGCCTTGCGACTTGTGGAGAAAAAATAGACCTGAAGAAATATGGTATAGAGCATAACCGCTGTATAGATGCGGATCTTATAACACGCATCGCATGGCAAGACCATGCTCTTATGGATTTCATGAAAGTAAAAGTAAAAAACTTGCCGGCTCCGTCTTTATTTGGTGATAACATTCTCCCCGATAATGCCATTATGTTACCAGACAATAAGTATTTTGTAAGCGTCCATAAGAAAGACCCCGGGCAGCGTAAATTTTGTGGATGTATGGCTGCCAAAGATATCGGTGAGTACAACACCTGTCCTCACTTTTGTGAATATTGCTATGCGAACACCTCTAAGGACATTGCATTGGCAAATTGGCATTTACACAAAATAAATCCATTTTCAGACACAATCACGGGAAAATAACAACTATGCCAAGCTTTAAGACATTATTTATTCAAAATGGTGAAATTTCCTTTTTGGGAATGAGAAACACCGCTATGTCACTTCTTCCATCTGACAAATCCGTGTTGAATAATCTTTATGAAGATTTGAAACGTGGAAAAGGCATTCTTGATGATGAAGCACATCTGAATATGTATTTGAGAAGTTATGGCAAAATGCACAAAGCCAAACTTGATGCGGCATTTAAAAGTTTACCAGAAATAGCCAGTACGTTTAGTGATGAAATCGAAATCTATGATTGGGGATGTGGGCAAGGAATAGCCTCCATCTGTCTGTTAGACTATTTACAGTCTAAAAATATCGGCTATAAAATTAAGTCTATAAATCTTATAGATCCATCTGCTTGTGCCACTAAAAGGGCAGAAGACGTAATATCTTGCTATGATAATTCAATCACTATTAACACCGTAAACAAAGCTTTTGATGACTTGGCGGTAGAAGATTTTGCTGTAAATAGTACAAAGAAGTTACACCTATTCAGTAACATTCTAGACGTTGAAACATTTGACCTTGCACAATTCACTAATCTCTTTCAGCATCTTTTCCACGGATTTAATCTCTTTGTTTGTGTCGGACCGTACTATTCTAATAATAAAAGGGTTAATGAATTTATTGCGGCCGTAGCACCTGATGAGATGTATGCAATCAGGAACTATGATAAAGGAATGTGGAAGAATGAGTGGACAATGTCCCTTCGTGTGTTCTATAAGAACTTTAATGTTGTTGAGAATATTACTAACATTCGTCAACGTATTGAAGAATACCATAAAAAAGGTCAATTCTTTGCCGGATATATCCTTGATGCTGTCTCTGAAGAGTACAAAAAAGACAACAACGAGGAAGATATCGAAAGGCTTTTCAAATCCCTTTCCACTTTTGATGTTAAATCTGACAAGCCGCTTGACAGTGAACGTTACTGTGATTCGAAAGTCGCAGTTTTAGCAAATATTGTATCCCGTGGTCTTCCGACTAAGGCACCATTAGAAGTTGAGAATTTATTTTCCAAATTATACCATATATCAAGTATACCGAAGAGTGAGGAAGCTACACTAACATATCGTTCGACACATAAAATTTCTGGTGTGGAGATTAACAGTGCTTTGCACATAATTGACCCCCGTTTTGACATTGATTTTTATAATGGTGATATGCTCGAAAGCAATTTCGAGAAATCTTTCATTGAGGACTATCTCAAGGGAACCGATTGTCAATATTTAATCCAGCTTCTTGAACCGCAACGTCCACTTTCTTCCATTGTCACTATTCCTGACAGACGATTCAGCAAGGATCAAAGGGTTGATTTCGCCATAGAAGTGCCCTATGGCGATTATAACACTGGCTTTATTTTTGAGATAGATGGTGCTCCATATCATACTAACATCTTCCAAAAATTAAGAGACGAACTCAGAGATAGAACCGCATTGGAGAGCGGTTGGGATACGTATCGGATCGATCATTTGACTGATAATGCATTCCTAAGCAGTTGGGAGCAAGATACCCAAATGAATAGTTATCTTTCCAAAATTAAAGAGAATAGTCAAAAAACAATTTCCGGTTCATGGAGAGATGTACTACAGATAGTATTATCTCCTCTGGCAATAGCCCGTACAGAGAGAATGCTTCTGCAGGCCATGCTTACTGGAGTACTTGATATCAGCAAGAAAGAATGGAATTTAGTTGTTGTAGAAAGAGATGTCCCATGTGCTGCTATAGCCGTTGATCTTCTAAAGAAGTCTTATGAGATGATGTCAAAGCTTGACGGTAGTAATACCATGCTGCCGCAAATTCATCTTTCAATTGTTTCTACAGAAGAATTTATTAACTCACCTTTACATTTGGGCTACAAGGTTTTGAGTAACATTCCTACTGCTAAGTTCGATTTATGCATTGACATCTCAATGCTTTTAAGGGATAATATTGACGCATTGCCATTAAGAGTAGAGGCTAACACTTCATATATAATACGTTCTTCTCATTATCAAAAAAATGAGAGAGTAATACTTTCATCGAAGAGTCTTGATTATCCTCCTTTTGTGCAAAAAGATTCTACAGGGAAATACACGGCTATTCCAGAGCGTGAAAACATTTTAACTTTCTTCCTTCAGAATATTTTTAGAAAAAGGAGTTTCCGTACTGGACAACTTCCTATTTTAAGTCATTCTCTATCGAATCTTACGACTATAGGGTTGCTTCCAACTGGTGGTGGCAAATCACTTACTTATCAACTCTCAAGCATGTTACAACCCGGTGTGACCATTGTCGTGGATCCACTGGTATCTCTTATGGTTGATCAGGTAAGAGGGCTTAAGGACTTACGAATTGATTCATGCGACTGCGTCCATAGCGGAATGAAAGGAAAAGAAAAGACTGAGAAGTTAAATCTCCTGCAGAACGGAGCCCTTCAATTGATTCTTCTTTCACCAGAAAGATTTATGATGGAAAACTTCCGCGAAAGTCTGTCTACCATGAAGGAGAAGAATGGAATCAGTTTCGCATACGGAGTTATAGACGAAGTGCATTGCGTATCAGAATGGGGACATGATTTCAGGCCTGCATATCTGCATCTTGGTCGGAATATGATCAATTTTATGGAAACGGCATCCGGTCATCCACTTCCTATCATTGGATTAACAGCTACTGCTTCTTTTGATGTCCTTGCGGATGTTGAAAGAGAACTTACGATTGGCGGTAATATGTCAATGGATAGCGAGACCATTATCCGTCCCGAAGATGATGCCAGACCAGAGCTGACATATAGAATCATTGAAACCGAGTCAGACTTTGAACCTTACAAATGTGAGTATAATCCCTATTTATTGAATGTAAGAGATGAATGGGGGCTAAGAGATATTGTTGCAGAAGCTAAAAAGAGAAAGTTGTATAGCCTTATTAGGGAGGTTCCTAATGACATTGAAACTTTAAACTGCATGGACTCTTCAAATGATGCGCCACATATAAATAATTTTTCTGCAAAAGATTTCTATTCTGCAAATTCCTCATCATTATATGACAATGCAGGCATTGTTTTCTGTCCTCATGCTAAAGGCACTTTCGGTGTAAATAATGATGACAAGAACAATCACCTAGGTATATCGACAGGACTTATCTCTGAGTTTACAGGAGCACTTAAAATAGGAACTTTCGTTGGCGGAAACAAGCCTTCGGGCGATATGAGAAGATTTAATGATAATGAATTAAATCTGATGGTTGCCACCAAGGCTTTTGGTATGGGTATAGACAAGCCTAATGTCCGCTTTACTATACATATTAACCATCCCAGTTCCTTAGAGGGGTATGTACAGGAAGCAGGACGTGGCGGACGAGATAAAAAACATGCTATATCTTATGTGTTGTACGACCCGACGGAATATATCCACTTTACTATTGATAAGATTAATGACTTGAGGTATGAGATCTTAAGAACGAAAGGATACGATCCTAAATGGTTGGAATCATTCAACCACAATTTCGTATTGAAGTCTGACCTCATTAGCTTGTGCAAATCAGAAGGATGTTCTGATCAGTATGCAGAGTCCATCTTAGAGGTCTGTAAGCGAAATAATTATTTTGAAAATGTTGACAAAAATATTGATCTTTGGTTTCATAATAACTCTTTCAGAGGACTTTATAAAGAACAAGTCATATTGAAAGAGTTTACGGACAGAATTTTGAATGTTAAGCCACGCTTTATCGTTACCGTTCAGGAACGGCTCATTGAGGAGACAGGAATCACAGACTTGCTCTTGAAAGTTGATGAAGGGAAAAATGCCATCAAGATAGTCTCTAAAGAAGACAGAAAAAATCAGTATGGTTATATTTTTCTTGATAATTTATATCCTACGTACAAATTTGTTAACTTTAATCTTGAGATTTGTAGAAATATTTGCGAATCATTAATTTGTATATTGGGTAGTTTGGAAGACCATTCTGCCCATGCATTGCTACGTCCCATAGAAGATGGACAAGACAATTCTTCTGAAGGCATATATAGTGCTATGGCAAAGGTTGAAGCAGATGGGTGTGTATATATCACTGTATCTTGGGAGAATCAGATGAATATATTAGGGGGTGGCTTTGAGGAGTCCATCAAAACGGAGATTTCGAGAATTGCTAAACTTGAAGACCCTACTATCGGTAAGAAAGTGTGGCATGACATAGACGAGAACAACAAAGGTAAGCTTTGTTTGGGCAAGGTTGATAATTTTGACGAGTTACTTTCTCAAATTTCTAAGTGTTCCAATGATTCTAGTTGGTTAAGATATCATGGATATACCAGACTTTATAAGAACCTTAAAAAAATATTTTATCAGAAGAGAGATAAAGATGATACGGATAAAGCTATTTATCGATTGTGTTGCATAGGTTTAGTTGAGGACGTGACGATTGACTATCTTTCTCAGACGTATGAGTTGAAAATTCGCAAGAAAACGGACGAACAGTACAAACAAAATATGATGCATTTCTTCCGTAAATACTATTCTCTCGAAAGGGCAGAAGAAAAGGTTGCGGAAATTGACAATCGGAACGGAAGGTGTTATCTAGATAAATGCATAGGATATCTTACAGCTTTTGTTTATGAAAGTCTTGAAAAAAAGAGACTTAGAGCAATAGAAGATATGCGCATAGCTTGTGAAGACGGTATTGCCTATAGAGAATCTACAGGGAATGACGAATGGCTGAAACAGTTCATTCATTTATACTTCAACTCGAAGTATGCCAGAAAGGGATACAAAGTTAATGGTGAGCCCTATTCCTTATCGGAGGAGACTGATGAGGAAGGCCGGGAAGGATTTGACACGGTATTGAAATATATACGAATAATTTCAAAAGATGAGTCTGGTACCGAAATAGATAATGTAAAACATCTTTATGGTGCAACGTTGTTGTGTCTTAGGGCACATCCCGACAATGCAGCATTGTTATTGCTGCTTACATATTGCATCAACTTCCTTGGTACGGGTACAAATGAAACTTTAAGAAGAAATGCATTGAATGGATATATAGAAGGTTTCCTACAACTCAATAACAAAGTTGGGGACAAGGTATGGGATTACATTGACTCATTCAACCTTCTTTTGAAAGGAAATGCTAATAATGACGCTTTTGCTCAAGATCTTATTAAAGAGGGGAAAGACCATATAATAGAAACTTTAGGTCTTATCAAGGAAGGAAAAGGATCAGTCATATTCTTAATACACGAGGACAGGTTTAATAAATTTACACATAATTACTTAAAATAACAATATGGCATACGATATCAACAAGGCTCTAGAGCGTCTAGAAAAGAATCTCTGCGATGTAGATTCTGCGCGAAAGCAAGTGGAAAAAACAGTTGCTTGCAGTACTGACTTACAAAACATTGTTAATGGATATGTAGCATCGTTGGACTCTTTGGTGCAAGACATTGAGCAGTTGATCAACGATTTGACCAATTACAAGTCGCTGAAGACTACCGAACTTGAGACATCTATCAAGAAGATAGAGGATGCTTGTGAGAGAACAATGGATTCTTTCAATAAGATGGTTGCGGATGCAAGTGTTAATTTTAAGAAAAAGCTTAATGCTCAAGTAGAGGATCTTGTTACTGAAAACAACAAACTGTCAAACGAGATCAACCGCCTGGACGAAAATCAGGAGCCTCTTGAAAAGGCCATATCCGTCTCAAATGAGTTGGTCAAGATATTATCCAATCTGTCTGACGGTGTTGACAAGTATCACACTGAAGAGACAAAATCCCTTGACAGCATAAAGGCCTCTATTGCAACATTGACTAAGTCGTTGAATGAGCAACAGAAGAACTTTTCTGCTGAGATTAACGAACAAAAGGGTAAGTTGGCTTATATCGCCAAACAAACGAACGAGATTCTGACTATCCAAGCAGCCATGAAGAATGAACTTTTTGAAATTAAATCTAAGATTAACAAGAACCAATGGATCATAATAATAGGCATCGTAATACTCATTGTCCTTCATTTTGTCCAAATCTAATTCTTATAATCTCATAAAATTTGGAAAGATCTCTCGTCTGGTATCGCTATTCCTCCAATAATATCGATACCAGACAGAGATTGAACACTTGCTACATAGTCAACTTCCATGTGCTGAGAACTTTTATTTTTGCTATATCGCGAACATACTGTTCGTGATACTGTCGTAACTTTGCACCACGAAACAAATAAAGAGGAAAGTTATGACAACTAAAAACAACATCAATGTGAATCTGTATAACGGTAATAATACGTCCGTTCCTTTCGTCATGGTTGATTATCTTGACAAAGATGCTAATGGGCATTGCGCCTTGATGATGATTGACTCTTGCAGCGAAGTAAACATACTCTTTGAGAACTTGACAAACCATCTGTGCTTAAAAAAGATAGAGATTGCTGGCATACATGTTATTAATGGCCTTGGCAGTGAGCCGCAAGAGGTGACTGATGTTGAACTGAACTTTACGTTACAATCAATGGTGTGCAAAGAGACTTTTAGTGTATGCGACATTGACTATCCCCAGCTCTATGAATATCCGGTCATCGGTCTTTTAGGGAATGACTTTTTGTTTAAGCACAAACTTGCATTAGATTATAGTGACTGTACCCTTCATACGTCTAATATCAATACTTCAAACTTGTCATTGGCTGACTGCGAGTATTTTTCTCAAATAGATTTGACCAATAAGAACTATCGGCTTCCTGTCGTGTCTTTGAAGCTGAATGGAAAACAGATTGTTGCGGGCGTTGATTCCGGTGCTACCGGTAACTTAATTGCCAAACAATCCATTGACAAGAGCAAGGTTCCGTTCTTTTCCCTTGGTGATGGAGATACCATGGTAGGATCGAATGGTCAAGTAGCGACCCAAATGGGCATTATTCCGTTCAGCACTGTATCTGCTTCAGAAAAAGGTGAAAAGGTAATAGAGGCGGTAGCCATCTTCAATATCATTCAAGACTACATCATTCCATCGCAAAATATTGTGGGAGAAAACGAGGGACAGCAAGTTCCGCCCGTCGAGGCACTGTTATGTTCCTCCTTTATCGCGAGCCAAGGCTGGATATTAGATTTTGGCGCCTGTATCATATATAAGCGAAAGATTAAATCCTGTGAGAAAGCTAAAATTAAATCAGCTTAGTTGAACTATCGCAAGTCGTACGCTGTAGAAGTGCTCTGGAAAATATGAACCTCTAATAGCAACAGTAAAATTTTACAATTTATGGGACTATTTTCATTTGTCAAGAGTTTAGTTTTTCATGATGATGATTTTGATTCTATTGCTTCTGTCACTCATCAGCCTGTTAAGAATATCAACAACCAAGTTGACTTGGGTGACGCTATTACAGACGATATGGAAAAGTCAGCATCTGAAGAAGTGCATGAGGTGTCTGGAGAGAAGAAAAAAACTGCAATGGGAAAAGTGGCCAACGATGACAAGTCAGAGACTACAACCCATAAGTCGGATGCCTACAACCTTATTATCCTTGACGAGAGTGGCTCCATGTCAACGGTCAGGGATGAGACTATTTCCGGGTGCAATGAGACGCTTATCAGCATTCGCAACCTGCAGAAAGAGCAGCCCGAGATCCGGCAATTCGTCTCCGTCTTCTGCTTCGACTCGTCACATTCCCATGACATTTTCCACGATACTCCTATTGATGAGGTCCGGGACATGACTAGGGAAGACTATAGCCCAAGTGCATGTACGCCTCTCTACGATGCCATCGGATATACTGTTTTGCAGTTGTTCCGTAAGATTAACCGCCAGGAGGCTAAAGGTAATGTCACCATCATCACCGACGGCTATGAGAATGCTTCCCGCAAGTGGAAGTTGCCACTCGTCCAGGAGCTCATAGCAACGTTGAAGAGTAGAGGCTGGGTGTTCTCGTTCATCGGTGCCAACATTGATGTGGAGAGAACAGCCAACAGTCTTGGCATCGACAGTTTCATGGGGTTTGAGCAGACGCAGACCGGAATGGAGGATATGTTCGAATGTGAGAGGCGAAGTCGCAGGGCATTCAATGAGAAGCGTCGTTACATGCAAATGAGCCGAAGCTTCTGTAATATGAGTGAAGAAGAACAGGACGAGGCGACGGGCGCAATGAACGAAGGTTATTTCGTTGAAGGCCAGCGTATAGCACCCGACAACATCGTGTCACTCCAAGAGCATCAGATCTTCGTCTTCGGCAGCAATATTGACGGGGTACACAATGGTGGTGCTGCCTACTATGCCCTACAGCATTTCGGTGCAAAGTTCGGCAGGGCTGAAGGTATTCAGGGACAGAGCTACGCCATCCCGACTGACGGTTATTCGTTTGAGGACTTGAAAAAGGCAGTCGATCGGTTTACGGAATATGTGGTATTCCATCCTCAGTACAAGTTCATGCTTACAGCCGTCGGCACCGGCAATGCCGACTACGATGTCCGACAGATAGCGCCACTCTTTCGACAAGCCTATGCCTTTGGCAATGTGTATGTGCCGAGAAGCTTCATGCCATATGTTGATAATCCGAATGTTCCATACTAACGAATGAGATGGTGTCATGATGGATTTTTTCGGTCATGACACCACACTCTTTACGAATAATTTACTACCTTTGCACCATGCATCCATAGAGTTGCCTTCGGGCACGCCAACCGAGCAGTCAGCCACGGTGGTACAATGATGGGATGTGAATTGCAGAACAATTAAAACTGACTTGTATGTACAACAGACTTGTATTGAATGAGCCGCACGCCTCCTTGGAGGGGCTCTATGATGCGGACAAGAGCTATTGGAATGTCGATGCCGACTTCCTTAATAATGTGGTCATCAAATGGACGGACTGGCACACAGACTACCTCTTTCATGGGCTGCGTGACGACCGCATTAGAACCGTCCGCTTTCCTTATTCCCGTTTCATCGTAGATGCCGAGCGTCTTTGGAAAGATCCGTTGGAGAGTGTAGGCCAGGGCATTGTCTATAAAAACTTCGACGGACATCAGCGGAATGTTCCTAGTCAATCAGAGCATAATCTTATTGATCTTTGGAAATGGCACCAAAGCCGATTGAGATCACAGCTATCAGAAGATGCGTTGCTTTTGGACTGTCATTCCTTTCCCGAAGAGTTGAGCGACGTGGACATCTGCATCGGCTTCAATGACGATTGGTCAAAGCCTTCCAAGGCTACGATAGAGATGACTGTCAACCATTTCATGGACTGTGGCTACAAAGTTGGTGTAAACACGCCTTACAGCAATTCTGAGACTCCTGATTGCCCTTTTCACTATCACTCTATGATGCTAGAGATCAACAAGCGGGCTTATCTGCAAACGGGCTCCATACAGTTGAGGAATAACAATCTGAGGGATGACATAAGTAGAATGATGGACCGACTAATGAACTGATGACTATTGCAAACTATGCATAGAAAAATTGATAATTTACTGATGTATAAGAAAATAGAGCCATTACAAAAAGATATATTTGACCGCTTCAAGGGCAGTCTCTATGGCCAAGCTATCGGTGATGCGCTTGGTCTTGGCACTGAGGGCATGACCGACGAGGATATGGCGTGGAAATATCCTCATGGGTTGCATCATTATAGTCAGATTTTCCAGGACCGGCATCGCAAACGTTGGAAGGTTGGAGACTGGACAGACGACACCGACATGATGCTATGCATAGCACATGCCGTCATAGAGGACAAGGGGGTGAGCTTCACCAACATTGCCAGGCATTTCAAAATGTGGGCTATGGATGAGCCGATGGGTATAGGTGAGAACACTTACAAAGTACTGAACATCGCCGACTATGTAGAGAAACCTTTCGATGTCTCGAGAATGGTTTGGAAGATGAGCAGATGTCAGTCAGCAGCCAATGGCGGTCTGATGCGAACATCCGTAGTGGGACTCTTTCCCAAGTGTGTGACGGAATGTGCCGAAAACATCTGCAAACTCACTCATTACGATCCACGCTGCGTAGGAAGTTGTGTCATCGTATCCAGTCTCATCCATGCCTTGGTATATGGTGGCAAGGTGCCTGACTATCAGGACATGATAAACACGGCTATGGAGTACGACGAGCAGATAGCTGACTACATCGGTCTTGCCAGGAATGAGACAGACATCACCAAGCTGATGGATGACGACCACATGGGCTACACCCTCGTAACGCTGTCTGTTGCCTTGTGGGCTTATTGGCATGCAGCATCCTTTGAAGAGGGTCTTCTAGCTGTTGTCAATGCCGGTGGAGACGCGGATACCAATGCCGCAGTAGCATGCGCTATCCTCGGAGCAAAATTTGGCTTTAGCTCCATCCCAACAGAATATGTCAAAGGTCTGATCTATAAAGAGCAAATAGAAGATGTAATAGAAGGTTTGAGACAAGTCTGCCTTGCAAAGCAAAATAATGAAGAATAAGATACTTTTTCTCGACTTTGACGGTGTGCTGAATACACTCCGGTGGCGTGAGCACGAGGGCAAGAATGCCATCATAGACCGCTTTGGTTACAGCTTCGACCCAGAGTCTGTGGCTAACCTTGCGAAGATAGTGTGTCACCCGGATGTGGGCGTTGTGATTTCCTCTTCGTGGAAAAGTCTTGGATTGGATGAGATGAGAAGTTTGTGGAAAGAACGCAAGATGCCCGGGGAACTGATTGACATCACACCGAGTGAAACACGGCGGGAGGTCATCAGTCAGACAACTCCGGACGAAATCCGTTTGCTCACGAGTAAGGGACATGAAATCGACATGTGGCTTTCTATACATGACAATATTTCCCAGTATGCCATCGTTGATGATGAAGACTGTATGCTGTCCGAACAGCAAGGCCATTTCATGAGGATCAGTCCCATCATCGGTGTGACAGATGAAGACGTAAAGAAAATAATGAGAATACTAAAGTTAGAATAAAGAACATGGATCATGGAGTACTCATGTATAAATATATAGTACTCCACTGGCAGATATAATCACACCTATGGACATCTATCATTGTCTATGTTCAAGACTTGGATATTTGGAGTTTGCGTGATTCCAGTGTGTCTTAAACACAGCGTTGATAAACGCCTTCCATAAAGTATATGTCTATCAACTATCAGTCATAAGACTTTCAGTATCAAAGACATAGGTAAAGGCATCAGAGAAGTAACACTTATAGCTTTATCTGTTAAAATTAACGGGGTAGGTACCCGCATCATACTGGGGGCTGAGTAGTTACGTATTATCGTGTTTTACCCATTCTCGGATTAACAGCATTCTATATTTTGCTTGTTGTTCTTGCTTGGCTACATATTATTTGATCTTACATACTAATCAAAATTTGCACTTGCTAATTGACTCCGCCTAATGCTAAAGGAAACTATATAGGGACATGCGCCAATAACAAGACAAGTATAGCCCCTCGATCTCCTTTTAATGTCGAAGCCATTGTAATATTCACCTTTCCACCTCACAATTTCTTTTCCTTCACGATAGGAATAGAAGCGACTAACTTCATGATACATTCTCATCCCATCTTCTGCTATCTCCTTCAACTCTCTATCATCGTAATCTGCTGACGTAAACTAGTATTCTACTTCGTCATATAATAGAAAATCTTCGTTTTTTATACGCTCAAGGTTGAATTGTATCAAAGCGTAAAAATATTGTATATATATCCATTTAGCCTATTACGACCATCTTTTTCCATAGTTATAGAATGTGTTTGTGAAAAAAGAATTATTGTAATATTCTCAAATAAACAACGCTACATTTATTTTAATTTGTAGTATTATTTACCTCGTTTGTTAGTATTTAAATTCTTCAAATTAGCATTGTTAACTACGATAATTCTTTACATTAAAAACTTCAATAATATATTTAATTTGTTTTAACAGGTTATTTAACTTGCTGATTCAATGAATAATACATAGCGTGAATAAAAATGCAAAGTATTTTATTACTTTCACAAAGTATTATGTTGCATTGCTCTACAAACATTTTTTCCCAAATTTGCAACATGAAATCAATAGATTATAATACACAGAAAGACAGAAAGACCACTAAAGGTGCCATCTTTTTGGTATACGAGAAGTCCGCATTTTCCGGCGAACCTACTATTGTTAGTAAGGTCGGAGAAATATCAGACATTCATGTTTCCAATGTCCGGAAGATATTGGCAGGTAGTACTAACTCAAATTTGGACACTTTTGAAAAATGTGTAGAAGCTTTAGGCAAGCGGATCATAATTATTGAGGTTCCAGATACCACGGAACTTAACTTATTCCTTTCTAAATACGGCTACAAGAAAAATAAATTTTGGAAACTCCCTTCTAATAAAAATAATAATAACTTATCAGACTTCTTATTGAAGTTCCTGGGAATAGAAGAAAAACCACAGCCATATTCCGAAGAGGCATTCCAGTTAATATCTGTATTGGACGCTGCTGCTGCAAAAAAAGGAGATGACAACAAAGAATTACTTGACAAAATGAAAAGATTCAGGAAGGAAATAGCTCTATGGGCAACTAAATAACACTGGATATTCATTGTAAGAGAAAGACTGAAAAAATTTGAGAGATCTAAAAATAAATATCTAAAATTAATTTTATCAATTCAAATCAAAAAAAGAACGTGTTATGAAACTTTTGCTGGCTGCGATTGTGCAGCACCTGTATCAGAACGATGCGTACATTAGAGAGTTGACTAAAGAGATCAACAACCTTGATGAGAGTATGGAGATAGATGGGGTAGAGCCACCTCATGCACCTCCTAGTGTTCTGGATTTCAACAGCTTTCTTAAAAACGCCAACATTGAAATGGGATCCAAGGACGTGATGACCATACTCGGCATTTCTTCCTCTACACTAACCCGTTGGCGGTCTGACAAAAAGGTCAAATTTCGCTATCTCTCTTCTAATCATGTGGTCTATCCATATTCGGATTTATACGAGGCCATCAGATCCGGCAAAGCTACTTGCAAAGGTTTCAGCAACATCGATGCTTTGGAAAGAATGGAAGACTACTTGCTCAAAGTAAGCAATTTCAAGAATATCTCGTTACCATCTTATCTTAATAAGCCATGATGAACATACGGGATATGATTCTTGAAAAGACTCGTCAGGGACTGGATGTATTCCATCACTACATCAACACTCCCTTTGCGCCTAAACGCCGCTTTAAGAACCCCTTGTATACGGACACCAAGGCGTCATGCTATGTATATTTCAACTCACAGAGGGGCTGCTACCTGCTCAAGGACTTCGGTTCTACAGAGTACTCCGGAGACTGTTTTTGGTTCGTTGCCTTGTTGAATGGCTGGGACACCAGACGGGACTTCATGAAGGTCCTTCGGAAAATCAATGAGGACATGAACCTCTACATACCATTTGGCGATCAGGGGAACGATACAAGATGGCTACAGAACAAGCAATCTATAGCACAACCACAGTTAACATCACTTCATGCCAATGCAGCTACGATAAAGAATGAAAAGACTGTGAAAGCAGACAAGCCCAGCTCCACCTTCAAGGCAAAAATAGCTTATAAGGATTTCAGCACACAGGAACTTGAATACTGGCAGAAATATGGAATAACGCAATCTGTATTGGAGCGTTTTCATGTAAGAAGCGGCAAAAGCTACAGTGGTACAAATGCGGAAGGCAAGGCATATACAATCTGTTCAACGCCTACAGAACCAATGTTTGTATATAAGACCGTTGACGATGCGGTCAAGGTTTATCGCCCGTCCAGCAAGCTGCGCTTTCTCTATGCACGGTCTGCTGACTCTTGCTACGTGTTTGGTTTGGGACAGCTTCCGTCAAGAGCGCATGTCATCTTCATTACCGGAGGTGAGAAGGACGTGATGACACTTGCTGCGCACGGCTTCCATGCACTGTGCTTCAACAGCGAGACAGCGGATATCCCTGACAATATAATGAAGAATCTTTCACGTCGGTTCAAGCATATCATTCTGCTCTATGACATGGATGCAACAGGTATAGAGAGTTCGAAGAAACGAATGGAAGAACTTGCCGCATACAAGGTCAAAAGGCTTGAGCTTCCACTGTCAGGTAGTAAGACAGATAAGGACATATCCGACTTTTATGCCAATGGCCACAAAACGGAAGAACTCAATAAACTGCTATTCAATCTTCTGAAGCAGTCTTGCAAGAAAGACGCAGCTCTCTATAGATCGTGCGAGCTTGACTTTACCAATCCGCCTTCAGAATCACATGCTGTCGTGATGGTGAATGAAGTCCCCATAGGCTCATGTGACAACCTCTTTTGTCTGACCGGTGGAGAAGGGGTTGGTAAAAGTAATTTCATCTCTGCTATAATATCCGGATCTTTGGTAAGTAAGCCGCTCGACAGTGAACGGACACTCGGAATGACCATTACTGGAAATCCGAAGAAGAAGGCTGTGCTGCTTTTTGATACAGAACAGTCGGAACAGCAGCTGTATAAGAATGTAAAGAAGACTATTCGTAGGGCTTACATTGAGACGAAGCCGGATTTTTTCCATGCCTATCATATGACGGCAATGTCACGAAAGGAGAGGCTGGAGGCTATCCGTTCTTGTCTTGAATTGAACTTCAACGAGCATGAGGGCATACAACTCGTGGTCATTGATGGCGTGGCTGATTTGGTCCGCTCGGCCAACGATGAGCTGGAAAGTATTGAAGTGGTGGACGAACTGTACCGCCTTGCCGGATTCTACCGCACTTGTATCATCTGTGTGCTGCACTTCGTGCCGAACGGGGTAAAGCTCAGAGGTCATATAGGCTCGGAGCTGCAGCGTAAAGCCGCGGGCATTCTCTCTATTGAGAAGGACACCAATCCTGCGTACTCAGTGGTCAAGTGCATCAAGGTTCGCGACGGCAGTCCACTGGACATCCCGATGATGTCTTTCGGGTGGGACAAGAAAGAGGATATGTTTGTCTATATGGGGACTAAGTCCAAGGAAGACAAGGAGAAGCAGAAGACGGCTGACCTCAGAAATCTTGCTATCAGTATCTATGAGAAGGCGGACAAGCTGGCCTATAGAGATATGGTGAAGGCTATTGTAGACGCTATGGAGGTGCAGCCCAGGACTGCCAAGGAGTATATCCGTTACATGAGGGAAAAAGCAATCATAGAGCAACTGGCTGACCAATCCTACCAGCTCAAGATGTCTTGAGTCAGGACAAAGGGCACAGGCAGTGCGGTTACTTGCGCTGCCTGGCTACCTTCTTCTTTCTGCCAATAGCGTCAGAAATGGTGAAGTAAGTCCACAGAATGGGAATCAACAGAATCCATAAGATAAGCTTCAAGACAAAGACAGCGACGGCGATGATGAGTACGTAAAGGAAGAAGAGTGCGAACATGATGACATCTTTTTGAGGGTGAATAATTATGTTGTTAAACTCTTTAATACTATGCAAATATACGAATAATTTTCGATATACGCAACTTTTTGAGCCGTTATTTTCAATAAATATGCAATAAATTTCTATCTGTCCGAGCGACAAAAACACGATTATTATGAGTACAAAAACCGCTCCATACAGTCAGAAGGCTATTCTGACATTCAATGTGTTCTTCAGAGAGGACACGACTACTCAGTCGTTCCTCCCGAGTATCGTATCCAAGGATCCCTGCCACTGGGCTGTCTTCCGCAGTGTCTTCGCCGGACGGAAGGACTGTAAGCTGACCATCGTGGACAAGTCGGTAGAGACGCCTTTCCACTGCTTGCTTGTAGCACTCTTCTGCAAGCAGTTGGAGAGGGAGCTGCAAACTACGATGAAAGGCATCACGCTAATTCTGTCACCGCTGCACAAGGAGCATCCTGGTGGTACCAACATGACCAACATGCCGTTCGACACGACAACGCACCGAAATGAGTTTCTGCAACAGTGCTTCGACAGGGTCATGTGTCGGCAAATGAAGATTGCGACGAAACGCAATCCTATACTCTGTAGGGACATAAAGATCTCTTCGGGCGAGTATGTGCTCTACCTTCGTTTTGAGGGAGGAGTGGCAAACGGATGGCAGGCGGATGACAATTATGTTTCTCGGCTGTCACCCCAAGAGCTGCTTTCATTTGCTGACAACAACGTGAAATGCAAGAACATTTTTACGCATGGATATAGTCAGAACGGCGTCTTTCTTAATGTAGATTTCTTGACAAAATATCAGTCAACTATCCGATAACATGCATTGATTAGACATCAGAATTCTTACTGATGAGTTCAAACTCACGAACGCATAGAAAAGATAGAATCTATCTGAACAATCTGTTCTATCTGAGCAATCTTTGGATTGATTCTATCTTATCTATCTAAGCAATCTTCAGATTGATTCTATCCAAGCAATCAGAGCAATCTATAGATTGATTCTATCTATGCTATCTGAGCAATCTTCAGATTGATTCTATCCAAGCAATCTAAAGATAGAATCTATCTTTCGCATAGTTTGAGCCAGTAAAATACTGAGTCTGCGAGAAACTGATGAATACACGCTTACGCAAGTTTTATAGATGAAATGACATATCCGCTTGAAAACCAGCATACGAACCTAATCATTTTGCATTGCCACCGCCACGGCAGTCCATTGGGAGTAGCAAGTTGTACTTTTGTACGTACACTTCGGTTATCACCTCAGCGCACTTCAAAAGTCACTTGCCAGCAGAGCTGGGGAGGAAAATCGGTCGCAACTCCCTATTCCTTATCAGATGAACCATAACCATCCATCCAACTATGAAGAAAAAATGTATCCGTTTGGAAATCCGTCTCAGTCCTGATGAATCTCAGATGTTCCAGAACAAAGCGCAGAACTATGGTGGCAACATGAGTGCCATGGTGCGTGATGCCGTCAGACGCTTCGACGACAAACGGACAAGAGGGAAGATAGAGACAATGGAGGCGCTGCTTCAGTTCTATAAAAAATATCAACAACAACTGTCTTGGCTCGGCGGCAACTTCAACCAGTGTATGCACCGGGCAAATGAACTGGCGATAGCCGGTGAACTGTCCGAGGAGTACTTCCGAAGCGTCCTATTTCCGGAGACCCGAAAGGCTGTGAAGGCTATCATGGCTGTCAAAGCAGAGCTGGATGCCATCCACGACAAGCAAGAGGAGACATAACCATTAGCAAGGAGAAGCATAAACTTTTCAGCCAGATATTGACATGATTATCACCATTCTTCCGTCGTCTGCCAACTTCCATGCCATCGCCTATAATGAGATGAAGGTTGAGAAGGGTGTGGCTACGCTTCTGGAAGCTCAGAATATCCTTGGGCTCAGACCAGAGAATTACACACCCGAAAAGCTTCGGCAGTTCTTCCTCGACTACTCATCGAGGAACACGCACATTCTAAATGCCCAGTTTCATGTGGCTGTGAGCTGCAAGGGGAG
>ULTQ01084286.1_pt1 | contig 24620 bp, 20 predicted proteins | sample 1957731 | NCBI WGS metagenome assembly ULTQ01 (sample SAMEA4835738, study PRJEB28245) | human gut metagenome | biome: gut microbiome; material: fecal sample | place: Denmark | collected 2008 | reverse complement strand
TTCAGGACAAGGACTTTTACATTTGCTCCCTCTCCAGCAAGAACATTGTTTATAAAGGTATGCTGTCGAGCCTTCAGCTGCGACAATATTATCCCGATCTGACCAATAGCTATTTCACGAGTGGATTGGCACTGGTTCACAGTCGTTTCTCTACGAATACATTCCCCACATGGTCTTTGGCTCAGCCGTTCCGTCTGTTGGCGCACAACGGAGAGATCAACACCATCCGCGGCAACCGCTCTTGGATGAAAGCGCGCGAGGCGGTGCTTTCTTCTGATGCTTTGGGCGATATCCACGACATTTCCCCGATCATTCAGCCCAACATGAGTGACTCGGCAAGCCTCGACAATGTCTTCGAGTTCTTTGTCATGAACGGTATGTCACTGCCCAAGGCTTTGAGTATCATGGTTCCCGAGAGCTTCAACGACAAGAACCCCATCTCTGAGGATATCAAGGCATTCTACGAATACCACTCTATCCTGATGGAACCCTGGGACGGCCCCGCAGCACTGCTTTTCTCCGATGGCCGCTATGCCGGCGGCATGCTTGACCGTAACGGCCTGCGCCCGGCACGGTACACGATCACCAAAGACGGCATTATGGTCGTGGCCTCTGAGGTTGGCGTGATGGACTTCGATCCTACGGTCATCGCCGAGAAAGGACGGCTGCAGCCAGGTAAGATCCTGCTTATCGATACCCAGGAAGGCAAGATCTACTACGATGGTGAGATCAAGGACCGTCTCGCTCATGAGCATCCTTATCATCAGTGGCTCAATACCAACCGTATCCAGCTTGAGAAGATTCATACGGGTCGCAAGGTGAGCAACGCTGTTGAGAACTTGGAGGCGAAAGAGATGGAATTCGGATTCGGCGAGGAAGATGTATCTGACACTTTAATTCCTATGGCTATCAAAGGTCAGGAGCCAACAGCATCCATGGGTAACGACACACCGCTTGCCGTGCTCTCCGACCAGCCGCAGATTTTCTTCAACTATTTCCGCCAGCAGTTTGCTCAGGTCACCAACCCGGCTATCGACTCTATCCGCGAGCAGCTCGTCATGAGCCTTGCCGAATATATCGGCCGTGTGGGAACGGGTATCCTCAACCCAAACGAGACCAACTGTAAGATGGTGCGTCTCCCCCACCCGATCCTGACCAACAGTCAGCTCGACATCCTTCAGAACATTCGTTATAAAGGCTTCAACACGCGCAAGCTCAGCATCACGTTCACTCCTTCTCCCGAAGACTCAGAACATCCGGGCGAGGCGCTGCGTGAGGCACTCGACAAGCTCTGCCACGACGCTGAGCAGAGTGTGGACGAAGGCTACAACTATATCATCCTCTCCGACCGCGATGTGGACAAGGATCACATCGCTATTCCGTCACTGCTTGCCGTGAGTGCCGTACACCACTACCTCATCAACGCTGGCAAGCGTGTACAGACGGCTCTGATCGTTGAGAGCGGTGAGATTCGCGAGGTGATGCATGCTGCCCTGCTCTTAGGCTACGGCGCTTCAGCATTGTGCCCATACATGGTCTACGCCATCCTCGACGACCTTGTCAAGAAAGGAAAGATCCAGGAGAACTATGCTACAGCGGAGGCCAACTATATCAACGCCGTGAAAAAAGGCCTGCTGAAGATCATGGCCAAGATGGGTATCTCCACCATCCGTTCTTATCGCGGCGCCCAGATCTTCGAGTCTATCGGTCTGTCAGAGGGCCTGCTCCGTACTTACTTCGGTACAGAGACGAGCACTGTCGGCGGTATCGGTCTCGACACGATCGCACGCGATGCCAAGGCTTATCACGATAAAGCCATCAAGGAGGAGCAGTCGGACATTGAGCGTCCGTTGCCTAACCTTGGACAGTTCCACTGGCGTCAGGATGGTATTAAGCACGCCTGGAACCCGGAGACCATCGCTACGCTGCAACTTGCTACGCGCACAGGCAACTACGAGACCTTCAAGAAGTTTGAGAGTCTCGTCGACAACAAGCCGGAGCCTTTGTTCTTGCGTGATTTCCTCGACTGGAAACGCAATTCCATAGATATCAACAAGGTGGAGCCCGTAGAAAAGATCGTGAAGCACTTCGTCACAGGTGCCATGTCGTTCGGTGCCCTTTCCGCTGAGGCCCATGAGGCGCTCTGCTTAGCCATGAACGCACTCGGCACACGCTCCAACACCGGTGAGGGTGGCGAGGACAATGAGCGCTACCACAATACCGTGGACGGCATCAGCCTCTCTTCAAAGACCAAGCAGGTAGCTTCGGGGCGTTTCGGTGTCACGACTGAATATCTTGTCAATGCTGAGGAGATTCAGATTAAGGTCGCACAGGGTGCCAAGCCTGGTGAGGGTGGTCAGCTCCCCGGCTTCAAGGTGAACAAGATTATCGCCAAGACGCGTAATTCTATCCCTGGCATCTCTCTCATTTCGCCACCGCCTCATCACGACATCTATTCGATCGAGGATCTGAAACAGCTCATCTTCGACTTGAAGAACGTGAACCCGAAGGCTGCCATCAGCGTGAAGCTCGTGGCGGAGAGTGGTGTCGGAACCATCGCAGCCGGTGTCGTCAAAGCAAAGGCCGACCTCATTGTTGTCTCCGGTGCCGAAGGTGGCACGGGGGCAAGCCCTGCTTCATCCATGCGTTTCGCCGGTATCTCGCCGGAGATCGGTATCGCCGAGACCCAGCAGACACTCGTCAAGAACGGTCTGCGCTCTCTGACCCGTCTGCAGGTCGACGGTGAGTTGAAGTCGGCACGCGACGTCATACTCATGGCGCTGCTCGGCGCAGAGGAGTTCGGTTTTGGTACAGCAGCCTTGATCACGCTCGGATGTGTCATGATGCGCAAATGCTCCTCCAACACCTGCCCGATGGGTGTGGCAACACAGGATGAGCGCCTCCGCAAGCATTTCCGTGGCGACTATCATTATGTCATCAACTACTTCACGTTCCTGGCACAACATGTCCGCGAGTATTTGGCAGAGATGGGCTTCACGAGCCTCAACGACATCGTAGGTCATACAGAACTGATCACGAAGCGTGATACGTCCAAGATCTGGGCTCCAGTGCTTCCAAAGGTTCAGGCTAAATGGGACAGCCTTGACTTCTCTCGTATGGAGAAGAAAGAGACAGGAGATGTGAGCCTCTACTGCACGAAGACACAGGATCATGAGCTCCACAACCTCCTTGATCAGCAGATCATTGCCAGCGCACAGAAGTCTATCCAAGACAAGGAAGAGGTGAACCTCGACTTTGCCATCCGCAACACCAACCGTGCCGTAGGTGCCATGCTCTCAGGCATCATCGCTGAGAAATACGGTGAGGAAGGCTTGCCCGAGGATACGATCAACGTTCGTTTCAAAGGCTCCGCCGGTCAAAGCTTCGGTGCCTTCCTCGTTCATGGTGTCAACTTCAAACTGGAGGGTGAGACCAACGACTACTTCGCCAAGGGTCTCTCCGGTGGACGCATCAGCATCCTGCCGCCGATCCGCTCCAATTTCAATGCTGAGGACAACATCATTGCAGGCAATACAGGTCTATACGGCGCGACGACCGGTGAGCTTTATGTCAACGGCAAGGTCGGCGAGCGCTTCGCTGTGAGAAACTCCGGTGCCATCGCTGTCGTTGAGGGAGCTGGTGACCACTGCTGTGAGTATATGACCGGCGGACGCGTGGTAGTGCTCGGTAAGACAGGCCGCAACTTTGCTGCCGGTATGTCGGGCGGTGTGGCATACGTCTGGGACAAGGATCACGACTTCGACTACTACTGCAACATGGGAATGGTAGAGATCAACCTCGTGGAGGAAACCACTTATCGCAAGGAGTTGCATGAGCTCATCCGTCAGCACTATCTCTATACAGGCTCAAAGCTCGCCCGTACCATGCTCGACGACTGGAACCGCTACATAGAGGACTTCATCCAGGTGGTGCCTATCGAATATAAGCGCGTGCTGCAGGAAGAGCAAGTGAAGAAGCTTCAACAGAAGATCTCTGACATTCAGAGAGACTATTAAAAGGTAAAAGGGTAAAAGGGTAAAAAAGTAAAAGGGTAAAAAGAGAAAGGGCAAGAAAGCCCTTTACGGTTTACCCTTTACCCAAGATACCGATAATAAACAAGTAAATCAACAAGTAAAAACATAAAGGTGATCAGGTCAACAAAAGCAAGTGACAAGAAGGCATCCTTCCAAGTCCACATTTCCTTTTTTTACCTTTTTACCTTTTTACTTCTATACTTTTAAGATTATGGGTAATCCAAGAGGATTTTTGGAGGTAGAACGTAAGGAAGCCGGCTACCGTCCAATACACGATAGAATACATGATTTCGGCGAGGTAGAGCAGACGCTCAACTCGCGCGACCGTCAGTTGCAGGCCAGCCGATGCATGGATTGTGGCGTACCTTTCTGCCACTGGGCTTGTCCACTGCACAACAAGATGCCGGAATGGAATGACGCGCTCTATAAAGGAGACTGGAAACTTGCTTACGAGTTGCTCTCAGAGACCAACGACTTCCCGGAGTTTACGGGGCGAGTCTGTCCGGCGCTCTGCGAGAAAGCTTGCGTGCTCAACCTCATGGAGCACGAGCCGACAACCAACCGCGAGAATGAGGCGGCCATCATCGAGTATGCTTACAATGAGGACTTTGTACATCCACATATCCCCACACGCAATGGCAAGAAAGTGGCTGTCGTGGGCGCCGGTCCGTCAGGACTCAGCGTCGCTACACAGCTCAACCAGAAAGGCTATGAGGTAACGGTCTTTGATGCACGCGAAGATGCCGGTGGTTTGCTGCGATTCGGCATTCCTAACTTCAAACTCAACAAAGCCATCATCGACCGCAAGATCAACATCCTGAAGCAGGAAGGCATCCAATTCGAATTTGGCGTCATGCTTGTCCCCGTCAATCCCACGGAGCCAGTAAGCATCCAGAACGACAACACCCTTGAGAAGACGAAGAAGACGACCATCGAGCAACTCTCCAAGGAGTACGATGCCGTTGTCGTCTGCACCGGCACGCCGCAAGCCCGCGACCTGAAGATCCCCGGACGCGACCTCAAAGGTGTCTACTTCGCCTTGGAGATGCTCTCCCAGCAGAACAGAGTGCTGATGGGCGAGGACTTCCCCAAAGATCAGCTCGTCAATGCCAAAGGCAAGGATGTGCTGGTCATCGGAGGCGGCGACACCGGCTCCGACTGTATCGGCACGGCACACCGTCAGGGCTCAAAGAGTGTAACTCAAATTGAAATCATGCCTAAACCCGTCGACGGACCCGATGATCCGAAGAACCCGTGGCCGAACTGGCCCCGCACGCTGAAGACAACTTTTGCACACGAGGAAGGCTGTATCCGTCGCTGGAACATCAACTCGCTTGAATTCTTAGGAAAGAACGGAAAGGTGACAGGCGTCAAAGTGCAGGAGATCACCTGGGAGCCCAACCCTGAAGGCGGGCGCCCCATCATGAAACCAGCCAAAGACCCCGAGATCATCAAAGCCGACATGGTATTGCTCGCTATGGGATTCTTGAGACCACAGCAAGCAGAATACCCTGCCAACGTATTCGTGGCTGGCGATGCTGCTAACGGCGCAAGCCTTGTGGTGCGCGCATTGGCAAGTGGCAGAAAGGTAGCTGCTAAAGTGGATAGTTACTTGAGAAAGTAACCGACCTATCAATTTTATATTTTAGCAGAAGCAGGGCACCAGTGGGTGCCCTGCTTTTTATAGTTATAAGATCTTCTTTTTGCTATTATAAATCAATTAACGGCAAAGAAATAACTTTTTTTTCAACAAAAAAAGTGCAAGTATGGAAAAAATAAGCTAACTTTGCCGCAGAATACAAATAAGAATTAGTCTAATAAATAATACATACAATTATGAAGAAGATTCTATTAGCAGCGGCTTTCGTCGCTATGGGCCTTGGCAGTGCCAACGCTCAGACAGGGTTGCAGACTTCTAAGTTCTTTGACAACTGGTACTTAGGAGCAAAAGTTGGTGTTTCGACACCGCTTACTTTCAACCACACCTTTCCCTTGAATCCTAACTTCGGTGTGAAGCTCGGCAAGAACTTCTCTCCGGTGTTCGGTGCCAACGTTGAGGGACTTTTGAACTTTGGTGACAACCGTTTCGTAGCTCAGATTCCAGAGAACATGGTTCTTGACTCTAAGACATTTGTCAAGTCCTTCAACCTCGGTCTGAATGGTACCATCAACTGGACCAACCTCTTCCTCGGATACAACGAGAACAAGGTATTCGAATTGGGCACTGAGCTAGGTATCGGCTTTACACATTTTTATGGTGACAAGAACGGCATGACCGTTAAAGGAAACTGGGGTGACAACGATGACCTCACAGCCAAGACATCTATGACGTTCGCTTGGAACCTCGGTGGTGCCAGCAAGCCTTGGCAGGTTTATCTCGAGCCGGGCATCTATTGGAACCTTACACACGGACCAAACGATGCCGTACAGATGGACAAGCGTACCGCACAGTTAGCTCTGCAGGCTGGTGTCAACTACAAGTTCAAGACATCCAACGGCACTCACAACTTCAAGCTCATTGATGTTACCCCGCTGAACGACGAGATCAACGATCTGCGTGCACAGCTCGCCCAAAAGCCTAAGGAAGTCATTAAGGAAGTTATTAAGGAGGTACCAGTTGAGAAGGAGACAACTAAGACGAACACTGTTCGTATCGACAACCTCTTCTTCGTAACCTTCCAGCAGGGCAAGTCACAGCTCGTTCCTGAGATGAAGAAGGCTCTGAACAACATTAAGCAGGGCAGCCACGTTGAAATCGTTGGTACTGCTTCTCCTGAGGGCTCTAAGGAGCTCAACGACCGTCTGTCTCAGGCACGTGCGGACGTTGTTGCTAACTACCTGAAGTCTCGTGGCGTCATCGTTGACAGCGCTTCCGGTAAGGGTGTTCAGGGTGTAACCTCTAACCGTCTGGCTGTTGTTTACGTGAAGTAATCATTTAATACCTCTATAATAAGCGGAGCAGATCCTTCTGCTCCGCTTTTTTTTGTCTTAAAAAGACAATAACTAAGAGATTCTTTGTAACTTTGCACTTAGAAAGTAAACACTTAAAAAACATACAGCGCTATGCTTACATTAAAACTCATTACAGAGGAAACCGAGCGCGTTGTCAAGGGACTTGAGAAGAAACATTTCCCCAACGCTCGCGAGGCTGTTGAAAAGGTTCTCGAATACGACAAGATACGCCGCGAGGCGCAGCAGAAGCTTGATGCCAACAAGCAACAACAGAACCAGCTCTCCAAGCAGATTGGCGGACTGATGAAGCAAGGCAAGAAAGACGAAGCTGAGCAGATCAAAGCTCAAGTAGCTGACCTCAAGGCCGACGACAAGGCTCTGCAGGAGCTTTACGACAAGGCGCAGGCTGATATGACGCATGAGCTGCTCGACATACCAAACATTCCTAACGACAAGGTGCCGGAAGGCAAGGATGCATCAAGCAATGTCGTCATCAAGGAAGGTGGTGTCATTCCCGAGCTGCCAGAAGGTGCTCTGTGCCACTGGGATCTGCTGAAGAAGTTCCATCTCGTAGACTTCGACCTTGGTGTGAAGATCACGGGGGCAGGCTTCCCCGTTTATATCGGCAAAATGGCTCGCTTCCAACGTGCACTCGAGGCTTTCTTCCTCGATGAGGCCCGCAAGGCAGGCTACACAGAGATCCAACCGCCTTACGTCGTCAATGAGGCTTCCGGCTACGGCACCGGTCAGCTCCCCGACAAGGAGGGACAGATGTACCACGCCAACCTCGATAACCTCTTCCTCATCCCGACAGCCGAGGTGCCGGTGACGAACCTCTTCCGCGATGAGATCCTCGATGAGAAAGACCTGCCCATCAAGTGCTGCGCCTACTCAGCTTGCTTCCGTCGCGAGGCCGGCTCCTATGGTAAGGATGTACGTGGTCTGAACCGCCTGCACCAGTTTGACAAGGTAGAGATCGTACGCATCGATACACCTGAGCACTCTTACCAGTCCTGGCACGAGATGCTCGACCATGTAGAAGGCCTGCTGAAGAAGCTGGAGCTTCCTTATCATCTTCTCCTGCTCTGCGGCGGTGACATGAGCTTCACATCCAGCATCTGCGTCGACTTCGAAACCTATTCGGCTGCTCAGAAACGCTGGCTCGAGGTGAGTTCTACAAGCAACTTTGAGAGCTATCAGGCCAATCGTCTGCATTGCCGCTTCCGTCGCTCCGACACCAAGAAGATAGAGCTCTGCCACACCCTTAACGGCTCTGCACTGGCTCTCCCCCGAATTGTGGCCACGATCTTAGAGAACAACCAGACACCGGAGGGTATCCGCGTGCCGAAGGTGCTCGTACCTTACTGTGGCTTCGAGATGCTCGACGACAAGAACGACTGAATAAGCTCATATTTAAGAAACACGTTTTAGAAACCATCCCTTAGAAACGTGTTTCTTAGGAACACTCTTTTTCAGGTACCTTTGAGGTGCCAATATCGCCAAGGCCAGACTTCGCAAGAATGTCATGGCCTTTTTTCTTTTGGTCATAAGCTCATTTAATGTCTGAGACCTTACGTATTTCCCATTCTTTTTCACTAACTTTGTAAGCATGAACACAACCAATATCAAAATAGAACCCAAAAGACTGTCAGAGAACGTCTCGCTCATTGCTTTTGATGCCGACGACACACTGTGGGATTGCATAGGCCACTTCGAAGCTGTAGAAAAGGCTTACGGGCAGCTGCTTGCGACTTATGGCAGCTATGAAGAGATAGCTTCCAGGCTTTTCGAACGGGAGAGAGCCAACATGCCGCTCTTAGGCTATGGCAGCAAAGCATTCATCATCTCACTCGTGGAAAACGCCATCAATATATCTAAAGGACAAATTAGTGGAGATGAACTATTGAAGATCATTGAGTTGGGAAAGACACTGCTTAATATGCCGGGCACTCCGCTTGAAGGCGTTGAAGAGACCTTGAAAGCGCTGCGTAAGCAAGGTTCCTACAAAATGGTTGTCTTTACGAAAGGCGACAACCTCGACCAGGAAAACAAGTTCCATCGTTCAGGATTAGCTAAATATTTTGACGACTGCATCGTCGTAGCCGACAAGACACCGCACGAATATATGCATCTATGCCGCCTTTTCGATACCAACATCGGGCGGCTCTGTATGGTTGGCAACTCGTTTAAGAGCGACATCCTTCCGGTGCTGAAACTTGGAGGCTATGCAGTTCATATTCCTTACGAGCAGGAATGGCAGATGGAGCATACAGAAGATCCAGGAAATAAGACACAGTCTTTTCCACATTACAGACATATCGAACATTTCAACCAACTGCTTACGTTGCTTTAGTCTACTGCCCCACAACGGCCATTGCTTTAGCTTATTATCGCACAACAACCAAGATCCCAAAATCGAAAAACCATATACCATGGAGCAAAATATACTCGACCAACTCAGCCATTGTCCGCTCTTCGCGGACATGAGCCCCATAGAAATAGAAATCGCCCTCAGTGACGCAAAATGGTCCACTGTGCATTATGATGCACACGACATCTATGCGCTTGCCCACATGCCTTACCGCCATGTGGATATCATTCTCAGCGGCACACTCATCTGCCGCATGTCGTCACTCTCGGGCAAGCAAGTGGAAGTCAGCCGGTTACACGGCGGGAACATCATAGCACCGGCCTTTGTCTTCTCTAAAAACGACAACCTGCCAGTAGGCGTAGAGACTGGCACACCTGTTACGATCTTCCGCATGCGGAAACCCGAATTTGAGCAATTGCTTCGCTACAACTGGCAACTGTCGATGAACTTCATGCAGGTGCTCTCCAACATCAACGTCTTCCTCACAAAACGTTTGAAAGTGTTGAGTCTCTACACCGTAAGGGAAAAAGTAGCATGGCTTCTCCTCGAGCGCGCAGGAGAGCAAGGATCCAACGTCATCCGCCTCCTTCGCTCACGTCAGGAGATAGCCGACTCGTTCGGAATACAAAAGTTCTCGCTGCTCCGCGTGCTTGCCGACTTCCAAAAAGAAGGAGCCATCAAGATCAACGGGCGCGAGATAACCATCTTAGACCGTCAGAAGATGAAGTAGCACGACGGCATTGTTGTGCTGCTCATCCTTGGCACCATAGAGCAGCGTCACCTTATCATGGCGACGAAGCTCATCGAGCACCAAGGCAGCTTCAGGGTTCGCCTTCAGCTCTTCCACATACTTTTTTGAGAACTCTTCAAAACGTTCCGAAATATGGTTGAACCACTTCCGCAGTTCCACAGAAGGTGCGAGCGTCTTGGCCCAAAGGTCAACCTTCGCATCTTCTTTTTTGATTCCGCGTGGCCAAAGTCGGTCTACGAGCACGCGGTAACCATCACTGTCTTCAGCAGGCAGGTAGACCCTTTTAATGCTGATATCCATGATCAATTATTGATTCTCGCTTTCCATTCTCAAAGCCATCGGGAAGAGCACTTCGTTCTCCACCCATATATGCTCGAGCAGCCAGTCACGGAACTCCCGCAGCCGATCCAATACTTGCTGATATTGTGGCTCGGTGCTTTCCGGAGCCGTATAGTTGTTCGTCAGCTCTGCAATACGCTCGTGACGGCTCTTCTCGTCGTCGTGCTCCATCATCATCATCTGTATAGGAGCTTGAATAGTCCCACAGTGGAACGGCGCAATGTGCCGCCCTTCCTCGTGAGCGTTATACAGATCCATGATATAGGGATAGAGCACCTGCTCCTCCTTCATGCAGTGATTGTCCAGATCCTGGATGCTGTTGCGGAAATGATCTGTCACCTTGTCGAGCTCATGATGCCGGCTGTCCACGTCGAGCAACAGGTTGTAGATCTCCACGCCATACCTGCGCGTGTTGCGGTGATGAAACTTCAGCACGTAATCGACCAACAAATCGAGGTCCCACTTCTCGAAAGGTATTCCCTTCGCAATCTCCGGTTTATTCATATAAAATCGCATTCTTGTTATTTACCCCTGCAAAGGTAACCATAAACACTTAACGGCACCGGTAACAATTGTTATCCGATGCCGTTAAACATTATAAAAACAGCCTTTCTTTATCCTATCGTGATGACATATTCGCTCATAAAGCTACTGCCGGGAAGGAGCTGGTTCATGAGATACTTGTCCTTGAACTCACCGTCGAACCCCGCCTGGTCGGTGATGCCATACCACGGTTCTACGCAGACGAACGGAGCATGTTTTCCGAACGGTGTCCAGACTCCCACGGCAGGTGTCTTAAAATCGAGCGATACATGCGGATTGCCGGCTGCATCAAGCAGCTCAACATGGCGAAGCTGACTATGATCAAAGACGATGGCATCGTCCTTGAAACTGTCTTCCGTGAAACGGAAAAGACCCTTTTCTGTATCAAAAGGACGGTAATCTCTGCTGAGGAAACCCTCCTTATTGATAAAGACGCGCATCGGCTCAGGATTGTCGAAACGGAGCGACCCTTTCACCGATTCCCCAGCCTTTGCTCCTGGTACGAGGAAAGCCGGATGACCGCCAATCTGGAAAAAGATAATCTTGTCATCCGTATTCTCCACGTGCCACACCACATGAATCTTATTACCAGCCAGTTTATAGCTTACGGCGAGATTGAAATGATAAGGATATAGCTTCATCGTCTCTGCATCGTCGTGCAAGCCGAAAACGACCTGCTCATCGCCTTTAGCAAGGAGCCTAAAGTCTCTGTCACGTGCGAAACCATGACGAGTGAGATGATACTCCTTTCCTCCGACGCGATAGGTGTTGTCGCAAACGGTGCCGACAATCGGGAACAGTATCGGCGAGCGGCGACCCCAATAAGCCGGATCGCCCTGCCAGAGATATTCCTCACCACCATTATCCTTGATGCTCTGAAGCTCTGCTCCGTGCTCTGAGACCTCAACCTTTAGCTTATCATTCTTGATCGTTTCCATGATTTTTCTTTAAGACATACGATTGACTGACTTATGACAAACCCTCGCCCGACACGTGGCAATTGAGCAACTGTCACCTGTCAGGCGATGCCTGTTACTTATTTCTTCCGCTGACTTTTGCGGTTTGCCCGCTGCTCCCGGTACTTGGCTTTCTGCCTGGCCGATCCGGAGCCGTGGGCACCCGTGATATACTTTTTCTTCTTGGCTTTGGTCTTCACCTTGTCGTCGGCCGACTTGGGTCCTGACGCTTTCTTGAAGGTGATGCCATTGACAAGAATATCCTCGAAATCATCCATTATAAGCGTTGATTAGTGATGGAACAGACGAACGTGGGTCATGGCCATGGCGATATCGTACTTGTCGCAGGTCTCTATGACATTGTCGTCGCGGATAGAGCCACCTGCCTGTGCGATATATTTCACGCCACTCTTATGCGCACGCTCAATATTGTCACCGAAGGGGAAGAAAGCATCAGAGCCGAGGCACACATTCGTGTTCTTGGCGATCCACTCCTTCTGCTCCGGGCGAAGGAACGGCTCCGGCTTCTCTGTGAACCACTGCTGCCAGGCTCCGTCGCGCAGCACATCGTCATACTCCTCTGAGAGATAGACGTTGATGCAGTTGTCACGGTCGGCACGGCGGATATGCTCCTTGAACGGGAGGTTGAGCACTTTCGGGCTCTGGCGCATCCACCACTCGTCGGCCTTGCTGCCTGCGAGACGCGTGCAGTGGATACGGCTCTGCTGGCCGGCACCGATGCCGATAGCCTGCCCGTCCTTTGTGTAGCACACGGAATTGGACTGCGTATATTTCAGCGTGATGAGCGCGATCTTCAGGTCACGCAATGCCTCGGGTGTGAACGTCTTGTTCTTCGTCGGCACATCCTCAAAGAGCTTCGGGTCGGAGAGATCAACATTGTTACGGCCTTGCTCGAAGGTGATGCCGAAGACCTGCTTGTGCTCAATGGGATCAGGCACATAGTCGGGATCGATCTTGATGACACAGTAGGTACCCTTGCGCTTAGCCTTGAGGATCTCTAAAGCCTCCGGCGTATATCCCGGTGCGATGACACCGTCGCTCACCTCACGCTTGATCAGGCGCGCCGTAGCTTCATCACAGATATCGCTCAGTGCGCAGAAGTCGCCGTAGGAGCACATACGGTCAGCCCCACGCGCACGGGCATAGGCATTGGCTAAAGGAGTCAGCTCAAAGTCGATGTCGTCAACGAAGTAGATCTTCTTCAGCGTGTCGTTCAGCGGCAGACCGACAGCCGCACCCGCAGGACTGACATGCTTGAAGGATGCGGCAGCGGGCAGACCCGTAGCTGCCTTGAGCTCCTTCACGAGCTGCCAGGAGTTGAGCGCGTCAAGAAAGTTGATGTAACCGGCACGGCCGTTGATAACCTCTACCGGCAGTTCACCATGTTCCATGTAGATACGTGCGGGCTTCTGATTAGGGTTGCACCCGTACTTTAGTGCGTATTCCTTCATTATTAATACAGATTTAATCTTTCTTGTGGCAAAGGTAACAAAAAAAGTCGTATCTTTGCCCCGCGTTATAGAAAAAGTATGTGAGAAAATGAAAAGAGACTTAAAACTTCTGTTTCAGGAAGCGGGAAAGAAGATCAAAGAGGGAGAACATGAGGTAGGACACGATCTGAACAGTCTCTCCAAGAAGCTGGAGCGGCACCACATCAATCTGACTGCAACCTCTTTGAGAAAGCTGATGGATCTTGTTACGGGCAAGCGCAAGCTCTCGATAGCTGCCAAGAACCGCTTAGCGCTCTTCGCCGGTTTTCAGACCTGGGAAGACCTCGACGAAGCGCTGCATGGCGATGCTGACGGCGACGAGAACTATGCCGTGAAATAAGCGGTCAATGAAATGTAACCAAATTTTATTTTTAAGGACACCAGCACTCATACCAATAGTCACCAGCCTTCATACCGAAAGGCAGGTGACATTCTTATAAAACTATCCTTTCCCGACTTCTTTTTCACGCTTTATTTTTTTTCCAACTTTCGCGCACCACTTTCTCTTGCATTTTCCATAGAAAGATTTCTTTCTTTTTATTAATATTTTCCTTAATCGCTTCGCCTCTGTTTTCACTTTATTATATTTTAATTAAAAATAAATGCGATTTTTTTGGAACCAAACGATGTTTTTCCTATTTTTGCAAAAAGATTAACTAAACAAAGCAATTGCGAATCAAAAGAATCCAAACGACGATTCGCAACACATTATTAGATATATAAAAGGTATTAAAGACTAAATTATTAAGCTATGGGTAAACTCAAGTCTCTAAAATTAATGAGAGTAGCTTTCTCTATTTTCTTTTGCCTTTTTGCCTATGCCCTATCTGCACAGACAATTAATGTGAAAGGAAAAGTGAAAGACTCCGGCGGCGAATCTATCATCGGCGCCAATGTCCATGTATTAGGAACGACATCCGGCACGACCACGGATGTCAATGGCGATTTCTCTCTCCAGTGCGATGCCAACGCTAAACTGGAAATCACTTATCTCGGTATGGAGAAGCAGGTCGTTGCAGTAGGCGGCAAGCGTTCTCTGAACGTTGTCCTCAAAGATGGCAAACACGAGTTAGGCGAAGTGGTTGTCACGGCCTTGGGCATCAAGCGTTCCGCCAAAGCCCTCGGCTATTCAGCTACCTCCGTCAGCACGAAGGAAATAGAGAATGCCAACACTATCTCGCCGGTCACCGCACTGCAAGGCAAGGTAGCCGGTGTGGAGATCGCACAGTCGGATGGTGGTATGTTCGGTTCCACGAAGATTGAAATCCGTGGTGCCTCAACACTGAGCTCCAACAACCAGCCCATCTTCGTGGTGGATGGTGTCATCCTTGACAATGCCACGTCAAGCAGCGGCGATGCCGACTGGGACTTAAACATCAACGACTATGGTAACCAACTGAAGAACCTCAACCCTGACGACTTTGCAAGCGTTACCGTCCTGAAGGGTGCTGCAGCTACCGCTCTGTACGGTTCACGCGGCCTCAACGGTGCCGTCGTCATCACTACCAAGAGTGGAGGGGGTGGAAAGAAAAATCTCGGTATCTCATTCTCACAGACAATCGGCATCGACCACGTCTATCGCACGCCTGACCTTCAGAACCAATACCTCGAAGGTATCTTCCCCGGTTCGGTCCAGTATGGCGACGACTTCACACAGACGGGTAACCGCTGGAGCGACAACATGACGGCCTACGCCCGCAACACAGAGGACAAGTACTCTATGATCCAGCAGCAGGCAGGCGTCTCCTGGGGACCCTCTATAGACTGGGCGGCCGGCAAGGAGTTTGAGCAGTACGACAAGACCTACGGCCCGGAGAAAATCTATAAGAACAACTACAAGGACGCGTTCGACACCGGTTTCACGAGCAATACTAACCTCTCGCTCTCCGGCGGCAACGACCGCACCACCTTCTACACCTCCCTTTCTTACCGTTACAACCACGGCATCACGCCACGCAACACCTTCCAGCGCCTTTCCTTCTTAGGAAAAGCCTCACAGAAGATAGGCAAGGCCGTGAAAGTAGACTTTGGCATCAACTTTGTGCAGTCGAAGCCCAAGAACGCCCTACCCAACCTCGGTGAGTATTTCGCCAACGGCACCTTCCCACGCGACTACGATACAAAGAAATACAAACACCTATATGCCGGCTCACACGGAGGTCTGGCTCAGACCAAGTATGGCGACGAGTACGGAAGTGTACCGGGCCGTGACCTTTGGTGGAGCGTCTTTGAGGACAACGACGAGCACACTGAATGGACCATCCGTCCTACCCTCGACATCACCGCTGACCTCACAAGCTGGCTCTCGCTGAAAGCCGGAGTCAACTTCAACTACTACCTCGTAGACGCAGAGACAAAGGTGCGCGATGCCGACTATGCCAACCAAGGCACAGGCGGATCCTACAGCCTGTCACACAGCAGCACCTATCAGGAAAACATCTATGGAAGCCTCAATGCCAACAAACAGCTCAACGACGACTGGGAAATCCACGGATTCCTCCGCGAGGAATACTTCAACCAGCATGCACAGTACAACGCTGAGTGGACCAACGGCGGTCTGATTGTGCCTAACCAGTACTTTATCAGCAACTCCAAGCAGCAGGCCGGACAGACAGGATACAAGTTCGACACGAAGCGCATCGTCTCCACCATCTTCGCCGTGGGCACGAGCTGGAAGAACCAGGTGTTCCTCGATGTCACAGGCCGTAACGACTGGTCATCAGCACTTGTCTATACGGATGGCACTGGCAACTTCTCTTACTTCTATCCTTCTGTCTCCGGCTCCTGGATTCTGTCAGACACCTTCCGCAAGAGCTTGCCCGACTGGATTACCTACATGAAGCTCCGCGCTTCCTGGGCACAGGTAGGTAACGATACCGACCCGTACTATATCAACTCCGGCTACAGCGTCACCAACTATACGAAGGACGGACAGAAAGTCTACGGACTGAGCATCCCCGACCAGATCAAGAGCACCGACCTCAAGCCGGAGCGCAAAAACTCCTGGGAGTTCGGCCTTGACTGGCGCTTCCTGAACAACCGAATCGGTATCGATTTCACTTATTACAAGGAGAACACCAAGAACCAGATCATGTCCATCAGCGTTCCTTACTACTCTGGTGTCAAGTCGGAGCTGGTCAATGCCGGTAATATCCAGAACCAAGGTATTGAGCTGGCCTTGAACACCACGCCTTACAAGAGCAAGGACTGGCAGTGGGACCTGAACTTCACTTACACCCGCAACCGCAACAAGATCATCTCGCTCCATCCGGATGTGGCCAACTATATCGTGCTCGACGGTTACACAGATTACGGTAACTACCGTATCGGCTCCGTGGCCAAGGTCGGTTCGTTCTATGGCGAGCTGATGTCGGACTCCTGGGCTAAATATGACGAGAAGACAGGCAAAAAGCTCGTGGGTTACACCAACGGCAATCACACCATCTACTACAAGCGCGGCGGTGAGGTGAGAGATGTCGGCTCCATGCTCCCCGACTTCCTCGGCTCGCTCAACACGACCATCCGCTGGAAGAACCTGAGCCTCTATGCACTGCTCGACTGCCGCTTCGGCGGATATGTTGCTTCCTACAACACCCGCTATGCCACAGCTTACGGTTATTCAAAGGCTTCGGAGAAATATCGCAAGGGTATGACCTGGACCTCTAATTATGCTGACTGCAAGGGAATGACGTTCACAGATGGATTCATCCCCGATGTTATCTTCGATGCCGGAACGTCAGTAACACAGCCGGACGGGTCAAAGGTAGATGTCAGCGGCATGACCTATCAGGAGGCTTACGACAAAGGCTACGTAGAGCCTGCCCACATGCAGACGACCGCCTACTTTGCCAACAGTTGGGGCAATGGTGTCATTAACGACGACTGGTTCAAGAAGCTGAACTATATCGCCCTTCGCGAGATCACTATCTCCTATGCCTTCCCGCAAAGCGTATATCGCTACATCGGTGCCAAAGGACTGTCGCTGAGCCTCACCGGGCGCAACCTCTGCTACCTCTACAACACCGCTCCGGGTCATGAGAATCCTGAGTCGGTACGTGGCACGTCTGCTTCCGCATTCCGTATGCGTTCGTTCAGCCCATACACGGCCAGCTATCTGTTCACTATCAGAGCCAACTTCTAACAATCATCTAAAAAGGATAGAATACTATGAAGTATAAATATATATTGAAAAGCTTTGTCGCCCTGGCATGCACCGGCGCGCTTGCCGGATTTACAGCCTGCACTGCCGACGACTATGCAGACATCAACACAAACCCCCAGACGGTCAGCAAGCCTAACATTCCCTATCTGCTGACATCAGCTGAAGTGGCTTATCAGCCTTTCGACTACTTGATGTGGTTCTACAATGGCTCTTACGCCAGCCGGCTCGATCAGGCTTACACTCCTTCCGGATCCTTCGGCGACCAGTTCAACAAGTTAGGGGCCTTAGGAGGCGAAGGCTCTCAGTTCGTGGGCGTGAAGATCTATGAGAACGACATCGCCAAAACCATGACCGACGACAAGGCGGATGGGGACAAATACAAGAACATCAAGGCAATGGCCAACGCCCTCTCCGTATCGTTGGGCATCTTCGACAGCGACATGTTCGGACCCATGCCTTACTCGGAGGCTGCCCAGCTCAAATACGGCGGCACCGTCACACCTAAATATGACACGCAGCAAGAGCTGTACAACGAGTGGATCAAGGAGATCAATGAGGACATCGAGGTGTTCAAAGCCAATAATGCCGAACAGATACAGGCCGGCTCCAACGACATCTTCTATAAAGGCGACGTGGCCAAATGGCTCAAGTTCGCCAATGGCGTAAAGCTGCGTTTAGCCGTACGTCTGCTCCATGCCGACAAGGCACAGGCTATCAAGATGGCTGAGGAGGTAGGTGCCTCTGAGGACAACGTGATGAACGGACTTGCCGACGACTGCATCTACAACAAGAGCGAGGCTACCGACGGCGGAGACAACACCTATGGTACCGGCAACGGTGTGGGAATGGGAGCGACCAGCAAGAATGTCATGGACTTCATGATGCGCAACCGCGACCCGAGACTCTTAGTGATGTTCACAAAGAACGATTTCAACTCGGAGGTCATTCAGGCTTTCTTCGACGCACAGGCCGGAGGCAAAAACCCCAATTGCCAGATTCCTAAGTACATTCTCGACAATGTAGAGTATACGACTGATGCTGACGGCCATAAGCATTTCAAGGCCTGGAAAGGCGACGGCGAGCCCTGGGTGAGATACTATGGCGTGCCGGTAGGCATCAACCTCACTGACAATAAGGATTATACAGGCGACAACAACTACTTTGTCTCTACCCGCTGGCAGATTACCGAGAATGGAGCCACAAAATCGTATTATCCTTGCTCAGGGTTCAATGAGGAGATGGTACGCGGACGCTGCACCTATACCTTCCCCACGGCACCCGGTGGAAAGGTCGTACAGGACAAAGACCCACAGCCGCTTTATTCAATGACCATCAGCACGGCTGAGATGAACCTTTATCTTGCCGAGTTCAAGCTTCTCGGAGCCAATCTTCCCAAGACCGCAGAAGAATACTTCAAGGCCGGTGTAAAAGCCTCAGTAGAAGAGTACAACGATTTGGCACAGCTCAACAAGATTCCTTATAGCGATAAACAGCATTGCAATGACCCGTACGACAAGCCTGTCACTTTCAGCGACGCAGAGCTGCAAAGCATGATCGAGAACCTGCTTGCACGCCCGGAATATCAACTGACCGGTGACAAAGCATCTGACTTGGAAAAGGTCTATCTACAGGAGTATCTCCACTTCTACTATCAGCCCATTGATCAGTTTGTCACAGCCCGTCGCTCAGGTGTGCCAAAGGTAGGCAGCAGCCTGATTCCGTGGGTCGATCTTCTGCCAAACACGCAGATTCCACGCCGCTTCTATATGACGAAGCCGGATAAGTCGGATAAGATGAAAGCTCAGAAGGAAGCTGCTTATCAGAAGGAAGGCCTCTCCTTCACCGATGGACAGGAACCAGATATTCTCAACTCAGAGCGCATTTGGATTGACAAGAATGCTCCCGCATTCGGATTAGGACCCAACTACTAAATCATCATGCCAATTCAGGAATAGTACCGGAAGGACTGAAGCAAGGAAGTCCGGAAGTACAGAAGTCCGGAAGTACAGTCATTACTTTAATCATACCCTATCATCATAAGCTTAGGCATATGACTGTACTTCTGTATTTCCGGACTTTTGTACTTCCGAACTTCTAAACGATAAGTTTTCCTTCCGTCATAAAACAATAAAAGCATGACACTGAAGAGTGCCATGCTTTTTGTTTCTTTACGAAGAGGAGGAGATTACTCACCAGTCACGGTACGCTTCTCCTGAATGCGTGCGGCCTTACCTGTGAGCTTACGCAGATAGTAAAGCTTAGCACGACGCACCTTACCGCGCTTGTTAACCTCAATGTGGTCGATAGCGGGAGACTCAGCAGGGAAGATACGCTCTACACCCACTGTGCCTGACATCTTACGCACGGTGAAGCGCTTCTTGTCTCCATGACCGCTGATCTTGATCACGATACCGCGGTAGAGCTGGATACGCTCCTTTGAACCCTCGACGATTTTGTAAGCGACAGTGATCGTGTCACCTGCCTTGAATGCAGGAATCTGCTTGCCGGTTGCAAATGCTTCCTCAGCAACTTTAATTAAATCCATTTTTGATTGTAATGATTAAATGTTGTCCGTCGCTCCAACCTGACATAGCCTGAGGACACTTCCCTCAACCAGCGGTCAGGCCGAAAAGCGATGCAAAGGTACTGACTTTTAACGTAATAGCGAAACAGCAATGCTTTTTTCTTCGTTTTTTAACAGTTGTTTCAACGTATCAATCTCCGCGGCGCAGCGCAAGCACACATCGCTCCGATGCTACGCAAGCACACATCGCTCTTCTGCAGAACGACGTGGCAGTCTCTCTGCCTGTCAAGGGTTCAAGGTTAATATCATCTTTCCGATATAGATCCCGCTTTTCCCGTTCTGATCGTCGGCCACCGGCTTGCCGTCGAGGTTATCGACATAGCGAAGCTGCCGGAAATAAGTATGGCTGTGACCGCCGAGCACAAGGTCGATGCCCCGTGTGTGGCTGATGACCTCCTGATCACCCATACCTTTCTCTTCCCACCCAAGATGCGAGATGCAGACGACGAGGTCGCAGTGCTTTTTCTTCAGGAGATCCGCCATCTCCTGCGCCGTCTTCACAGGGTCGAGATATTCTGTGAAGCGGTAATTCTTGTGGTCAACCAAGCCGTCAAGCCGCGGAGACAGTCCGAAGACACCGATCTTCAGGCCATTGCGCTTGAGGATAACATACGGCTTCACGATCTTGTCGAGTCCATACTCATGGAAACGATAGTTGGCACAGACGATGGGAAAGTTGAGTCGCTTAAACACCCGCGCCATGTTCTCCAGACCGAAGTCGAACTCATGGTTGCCGATGGTTCCAGCATCATAGTGCATCATGTTCATCAGCCCACTCTCTACATCGCCCTTGAACAAGGTATAGTAAGGCGAGCCCTGGCAGAAGTCGCCGCTGTCGAAGAGCAGCAGGCCGGGATCTTTCCGTCGCTCTTCCTTGAGCATGGCGATGCGGCGGAGGAACCCGCCGCGGCCTGCCTGCAGCGTGTCGGCAAGATGAACCGAGAGCGGCATGACACAGCTGTGCGTGTCATTGGTATGGAGAATGGTCAGATGCTTCTGAGCCGAAACGCTCAGCGTCGGGAGAAGCAATGCCAACACAAACAGGATAACCTTTATATCTTTGTTTTTCATCTGAATTTGTTTTTTAATCATCATAATTATCAGGGCTCCACGGTGACCCGACCTTCTACCTTCGTCTCAGCCGCTTTTCCCTGCGCCTTGAGATGCTTGAAATAATCGATGATGATATATCTCACGTCGTGCGCCTCGTCATCCGGCGAGACAGCATCCGTCTTGCTCTTGAATGCCGTCAGTCCGTCGTTGCCCTGCGCGAGATAATCGAGCGTGGCGATCCGGTAACTTCTCTGCGGATCGACGGGCATGCCGTTCACCGTCACCTTTTTTAGCGTGCCATCTTTCGCGATGACCATCCTTACGCTGTGGCTCACGCCCTCGCCGCCGCGTGATGCCATCTCCCGGAAGAGCTGGAGCGTCTTCTCACCGGAGAGCGTGAGAAAGCAGATGTGGTTCTCGAAAGGTGCCACATTGAGCACGTCGCCGTACGTAATGTCGCCCTGTGGCAGCGCCGCGCGGATGCCGCCCATGTTGTAGATTCCCAAGTCGGGCTTCTCGTCGAACGCCTCCCCACCCCACACAAGGATGTCGGCGAGAAGGTTGCTGAGGTTGCTCTCCGGCTTGTGGGCCATCATGGGTGCTGCGGTACAGCCCACGACCGGTTTCATCAGCGAGTCGACCGTATGTTCGTAAGGCTTGATGAATGCCGCAGCAGCCGCGTCGGGGTGAGCATCGTAGCGACTGTCGATAAGAATACGTGACCGTTCGATGCTTGTGAGATGATAAGGGGTATGACAAGATGCTGCTAAGAGCAGCAGCGCCGCAAGAGGCATAGCGCCTTTCAATAGAATTGTATGTCGCATGGAATAATGTGTTATTCGAAATAAAAGGTAAGCACAATCATCTTTGAATGAGCCTGGCTTACCGAACTGGCAAAGGGCCGCATCGCAGCATCGCGCAGGCGTGCGGCATGCCCCGTGTCAAGGCTGTTGGTCAGGCCGAACATGAATTTCAGCTCGGGACGGAGCTTGAAGAACGGCAGATAGAAGTCGCAGCCTACGCCAGTCTCGAAGAAGACATCGTAGCGCTTGAGCTTCAGTATGTCATCGTTCCGCCCGCTGAGGTTGATGACGGGGCTGAGTCCCGCCATAATATAAGGCCGGTGGTTGCCCGCACGCTTCGAGGCGTAGATGAGATCCGCAGAACAGGAGATGTAGATCGTCTTGAGGTTCTGCGTGCGGCTGCGTAGACTGTCAGGAGCCTGGGCATCATTGTTGCGGAAGGTGACGTGCCGGCTGCCGAAATAAAGAGCCGGAGCAATGCGGAACGAGAAATAATCGTTCAGGCGCGCCTCACCTAACACACCCACGTTGAACCCATTGTCCCACTGATCCTGATCGGTGGTGACCGTATAAGATTGTGTAGAACCATCATCGAGCGTGATCGTCTGTGGCCCGACATTCAACAGTTCCATATCCTGCACGTGCGTACCGACAAGGATGCCGAAGTGGAACGGCCGCAAGTCAGTGTACGGCCGGTTCTGCACCGTGCGGTCCTGGGCAAAGGAAACGGCACAGAGCAAAGAGGCGAGAATGAAGCAAAACAAACTCTTCATACTGACAATAACGAAGCTTCTTATATTATTATTGTGTGATTCATGATATTTAGGTAGCGATTGACACCAAAATGTTAAATCTGAAAAAATATCATCACTATTTGTAGGTATTCCAACAAAAGTGATTATCTTTGCAACACCGAAATAAGGGAAGCCAGCCTGAAAGCCGTAAGGCACCTATGCGGTAAGAACGTTTATACAAAAACATTATTAATTTTCTAAATTTACAGAATTATGGCATACGTAATTGGTGACAACTGTGTCGCATGTGGCACATGTATCGACGAGTGCCCCGTAGGAGCAATCTCTGAGGGCGAGATCTATCACATCAACCCGGATATGTGCACAGAGTGCGGCACATGCGCTTCTGTTTGCCCCAACGAGGCAATCAGCCTTCCTGAGTAAGCTATTTACTTTCAAGGATACACGAATCCCCGGTTCTGAGCCTCAGAGCCGGGGATTACTGTTCCTGCCCCGCTCATGATCCTCGCTCATGGTTCAAGCCTCTTCCATGCGGTGAGGTCCCCACTGATAAAAGTTATGCCAAATGCTATCCTCTTGTAAGCCTCTGTTACAATAAGATCTTAATTATAATTAAAAGTGCTCGCCATTATTTTATTACCTGTTCTATTGTTTGTAAATTTGTAATAAAATTAATCTCGCTATATTTCTAACAATCGATTAAAGTTATGATACATGGTTTATGGCATACTGACAGTGAATCTATGATCTATCATCGGCGTATTTGTCTGACCGCCTTTGCACTTTCAGCTTTGACCTCTGTGGGAGCTCAACAGCGGCCCAACGTCATTCTGTTCTATGCTGATGATCTCGGCTATGGCGACTTACAGTGTTATGGAGCCAAGAACGTTGAAACACCTAATATCGACCGTCTTGCTAATGAAGGCTGCCGTTTCACCAATGCTTTCTCCGTCGCCGCAACCAGCACGCCTTCCCGCTATTCATTGCTTACGGGGCAGTATGCCTGGCGCAAGCCCGGAACCGACATAGCGCGTGGTGATGCCGCCATGATCATCAACCCGTGGCAGTATACCATCGCCGACATGTTTCATAATGAGGGCTATACTACGGCGGCCATAGGCAAATGGCACCTTGGATTGGGCGACAAGACCGGGGAACAGGACTGGAACGCGCCGTTGCCGATGGCTCTTTCAGATATAGGCTTCGATTATTCGTATATCATGGCAGCCACAGCCGACCGTGTGCCATGTGTGTTTATCGAGAACGGGCGCGTGGCCAACTGGGATCCTTCATCGCCCATCGAGGTGAGCTACGAGAAGCCCTTCCCCGGGGTGCCGACGGCTAAGGAGCATCCCGAACTGTGCTATAACCAGCAGTCAGACTTCGGCCACAACATGGCTGTCGTTAACGGCATAGGCCGCATCGGCTACATGAAAGGCGGGGGGAAAGCATTGTGGAAGGATGAGCATTTAGCGGATTCAATTGTCGGCCACGCCGTAAGCTTTATGCAACAGCACAGGCATCAGCCGTTCTTCATGTATTTGGCTACCAACGACATACACGTGCCGCGCTTCCCCAACGCACGCTTCCGGGGCAAGAACAAGATGGGTGTCAGGGGAGATGTGATTGCACAACTCGACTGGACAATGGGAGAAATCATGAAAGCCTTACGCAATCTTGGGCTCGACAAGAATACGATCGTGATCTTCAGCAGCGACAATGGGCCGGTGGTCAATGACGGCTATAAAGATCGTTCCGCGGAGCTGCTGCACGGGCACAGTCCTGCCGGGCCGCTGCGTGGCAACA